>Ga0256834_1000131_pt1 | contig 50124 bp, 51 predicted proteins | sample 4281140metaG_FD_190536 | JGI IMG/M metagenome (GOLD analysis project Ga0256834, IMG submission 190536) | Hydrothermal vent microbial communities from East Pacific Rise, Pacific Ocean - 4281-140 | ecosystem: Environmental > Aquatic > Marine > Hydrothermal vents | place: Pacific Ocean: East...
AATCGAGTTTAAAGCACTAAATACAGTGCTTTAGAAGAAAAATTGAGAATTTTATGAGAAATCAAATTTTTAAAAACGTATTTACAGTTACTTTCAAGAAAAGTAGGTAGTTATGCAAAGGTCTCTAGTATATTAATTAATTCAAAGCTTAAAAATAGTGTTTAACAAGAGCCTCTTTGGTAGAATATTTACTTTTATTTATTGTAGGATGTTTCTATGAGCTTTAAAACACTATTATCGTTGACTTTTTGTGGCAGCTTGCTCTTTAGCTCACAGCTATACGCCAAAAAACCATCTGCAGCCGATGCAAAAAAATTCTTAGCAGAGGTTGAAAAAACCTATATTGAAGAAGGAGAATATTCAGCGAAAATTGCCTGGGTACAAAGTAACTTTATTACTGAAGATACGGTTTGGTTGGGAGCTAAGAGCAATGAAAAAATGACCGCTCTTGGTGTTAATTATGCTATCCAAGCAGCTAAATACGACAAAACCAAGCTGCCAACAGGCATGCGCCGCAAGATGAATATGCTCAAAAATGGTTTAACCATTGCAGCACCAACCGATGAAAAAAAGAACAAAGAATTGGCACAAATTTCCTCAGAGTTAGAAGCGATGTATGGCACAGGGAAATACTGCCAAGATGGTGAGTGCAAAACACTTAATGATTTAGAAGAGGTGATGACCACTTCTCGAGATAAAGACAAACTGCTTAAAGCGTGGAAAGGCTGGCGCACAATTTCACCATCCATGAAACCTAAATATGCCAAGATGGTTGAATTGGCCAATGAAGGGGCAAAAAACCTTGGATTTAAAGACACAGGTGCGATGTGGCGTTCACAATACGACATGCCTGCCGATGACTTTTCAAAAGAACTCGACAAACAGTTTAAACAAGTTAAGCCACTCTATGAGGCCTTGCAGTGCCATGTTCGAGCTAAGCTAACCGAACATTATGGTAAAGAAGCCATGGGCGATGATGGCATGATTCCTGCCCACTTATTGGGTAATATGTGGGCCCAATCTTGGTCAAATATTTATGATATTGTTAAGCCACCTGCCGATGTTGAAGGTTCGCCCATTGATGTGACAAAACTATTGGCAAAGGCCAAATACGACCCAATTAAAATGGTAAAAACTGGCGAAGGCTTTTTTACTTCACTAGGGCTAGCAAAACTACCAGAAACCTTTTGGAAGCGCTCACTTTTCACAAAACCACAAGACCGTGAAGTGGTTTGTCATGCCAGTGCTTGGGACTTAGATAATATTGATGATTTACGCATTAAAATGTGCATTAAAATTGATGAAGAGGATTTCATCACCATTCACCACGAGTTGGGACACAACTTTTATCAACGAGCTTATAAAGACCAAAGCATAATTTATCGAAATGGAGCCAATGATGGCTTTCATGAAGCGATTGGAGACACCATAGCTTTATCAATTACACCTGAATATTTAGCCAAAATTGGTTTGCTAGATAAAGCACCAAAAAGTGAAAGTGATTTGGGCATGTTAATGAAGATGGCGCTGGATAGAGTCGCGTTTTTACCTTTTGGCTTAATGATTGACCAATGGCGTTGGAAGGTATTTAATGGTGAAATTTCAGAAGAAGAATACAACAAAGGGTGGTGGAAACTTCGCAATCATTATCAAGGTGTAAAATCACCCGTAGTTATTAGTGAGGATAATTTTGATCCAGGCGCTAAGTACCATATACCGGCAGGTGTTCCCTATACCCGTTATTTCTTAGCACATATTCTAGAGTTTCAATTTCATCGAGAGTTGTGTAAAACAGCAGGAAACACTGGTCCGCTTCATCAATGCTCTATTTATGGAAACAAAAAAGCAGGTGCGAAGTTAATTAAAATGCTTAAAATGGGTGCTTCAGCTCCTTGGCAAGATGCTCTTGAAGTTGTTGCAAATTCACGTGAAATGGATGCAACAGCAGTGATTGATTATTTTGCCCCATTAAAATCGTGGTTAGATGAGCAAAACAAAGAGCGCGATTGTGGTTGGTAAAAAAGCAAATCAAACCAAACTCTGAATTTAAAACATGTGCAGTGTATGACTGGATTGGTTAAAAGTTTTTTGGTCTTATATATTGTAATATCAAACTGTTAGTGCAACAATGTTAAATATTATAAGGAATACAGCAAGAATGCTGTTCGATATATAAATAATATTGTGAGAGAAGTATGAAGATATATATTTTAGAAGACGACACGGATCAATCAGAGTTATACAGCTTGTGGTTGGATAATTATGAGTGTAAAGTTTTTGATAAGGCTAGAAATTTAATCAAAGAAATTCCATTTGATAGGCCAGATGTTTTGTTAATTGACTGGAACCTCCCTAAAGTTGGAGGCCTGGATGTATTGCATTGGCTCAAAGGCAGTCGTTACGATAGTATTCCAGTCATCTTTTTAACATCAAGAAATACAGAAGATGATATTGTCACAGCCCTAACAGATGGGGCAGATGATTTTATTATTAAGCCTGTGAGTGAAGGTATTTTAAAAGCAAGAATACACGCAGTTACAAGAAGACTCATAAGCTCTGATGACCGAGATATACAGTCGGATCCTTATACATTTAATAAAAAAGCCAATATTGTTTCTTATAATGGTACGAATGTTTCTCTGACAAATAAAGAGTTTGAGTTGGCATTGTATTTTTTTTACAATGAGGGGGCTTTAATATCCAGAGACCAATTGCTAGAGTCTATTTGGGTAAAGAGTTCAGAAATAAATACGAGGACTGTTGATACCCATATCAGCCGATTACGTAAAAAACTTTTGCTAAATGGAACATTTGGGTGGAAACTGGTATCAATTTATCATCAGGGATATAAACTAATTAATCAAAATCAAATATAAGAAATGAGTACAAAAAAAATAGAAACAGCCGTACCTAACTCGGTTGATCAAATCCGCGACATACTTTTTGGAGAGCAAATAAGCTTAATAGAAAAAAGGTTTGCATCATTAGAGAAAAGCCTTTCGAGTGCTATTGAAAAATTGGCAGATAAAGTTGACAAAACAAATAAAGAAATAAAAGAACAAATAAGTCAATCCAATAAAGAACTCAGTGCGAATAATTTACAATTAGAGCAACAGCAAACTCAAGCACTCAATAAACTTGAGTCTACAATAAATGCTAAAATTATTGAAACAGAGTCTGATTTAGTTAATCAATTACAAATGGAAGTTCAAAAGCTTGACAATAAAGCCAGTCATAGAAAAGACTTGGCACAACTTCTCAAGGATATGGCAACGAAGTTGGAAGACTAAAACATTTCTTATGAGCAAAGAACGTGACATATTAAAGTCTCTTTTGCTAAAAGAAGAGTTAGAGGTTCTTGACCACCTTAAAGATAAACTTTTATCAGAAGAGCGCTTTACTGATGAAGTGGCAAAAGTACTCTCAAATGCCATTAAACGCTCTCAAAAAACAGACCCTCAATTAGAGCGCGCATTAGAAAAACCAATAAAAAAAGGCGTGGTTCGTGCATTTTCAGAAAGCAAACAATCTATCATAGATGCCTTGTTACCAATTATGGGGCAACTCATTCGCAAAACGGTCACCAATAGTATAAAGCAATTTGTATCCGACATTAATCGAGCAATTGAACAAGATTTTTCAATTAAGTCACTAAAGTGGAGGTGGCAAGCAAAAAAAGCAGGGATTACCTATCCTGAAATGTTGTTTCAAAAAACAATACGCTATCAAGTAACGGATATATTTTTAATTAACAAAGATAATGGCTTGTTAATTGAGCATGCGGGCTCTGATGACTTGTTGAAAGACAGCAATGCCATCTCAGCGATGTTGACTGCCATTCAGTCTTTTATAGGAGATTCGTTTGAGTCAGATGATGCACATTTACAAAGTGTTGAAATAAAAAACCAAAATTTTATAGTAGCTAACGGTCCAAAAGTTTATCTTGCTGCAGTTGTGAAAGGAAACCCAACAGAGCGATTAAAGCAAAAATTTCAAGAAATAATAGAAAATATTCATGCAGGTTATTCGGAAGTATTATTGCAAGAAGAAACCTACCAAAATAACCTAGAGCTTAATGATTACCTTCGAGAGAAACTGGTAACAAAAAGTCTTTCAGACAAACAAAAAGAAATAAAAATCTTACCCTGGATACTAATAACATTAGCACTAGTAGCAGTGCTTGCTTACTGGTCTTATAGCAGAAAACTTGCATTGAATGAGGTGGTGGAACAAAGCAAGCAAATTAATGGCCTATATGTACAAAAAATTGAAAGAAATGGAGATGGTTATACTATTTATGGTTTACTTGACCCTCTAGCCGATACGACAGTTTTTTCAAATCAAGCAGTGACTTTGATTACTAAGCCATACTCTTCTTTAGATGAAACAATAATACAGAAAAGAATTCACCAGACACTTTCTGATTATAATGGTATTCAATCAAATTATGAAAAGGGGCATTTAGTATTAACTGGCAAGATTAAATACAATGACAATCAATTACTGCTCAGTAAACTCTATGCAATCAATGGAGTTGAACAAATCAACAACAAGCTAGAATTAACAAATCAACCGGCAGTAGAGAAAAAAGAAGATCTATCCATTCTTTTTGACCAAGTTAATCAAGCATTTATTCATATTCCAGACATGAAAAACAAAGCTTACTATCAAGCACAGCTAGGCTTTGTTATTAAAAATTTACAATTGATGCAGAATAAAAACGTTAAAATAGAGCTAGTCATACTTGGAACAAGTGATTGTTCTGGAGCTTTGAGTAATAAATATTCACAAAAAAGAGCAACAATTGTAAACAATATATTAATAGAATCAAATATTAATCCTAACTCTATTGTTACAGAAGTGAAGTCGTGTAAGGTGAATAATCAAGCAAAAAACCTTTCATTGCTAGGGGCTAAATTTAACTTAAAAGAACTATAAGAGAATAACAATGTCAGCAGCAAAAAAAATATGTTTGATTGGGCGGTTTGCTGTAGGCAAGACAAGTCTAGTTAAGCAATTTATCGACAAACAATTTGGTGAAAAATACAAAACCACTGTGGGTGTGAGCATTTCAACAAAACAACTAATCGTTGAAGAAAAAGAAATTACTTTAGTGATTTGGGATATAGCTGGCTTTGAACAAGATGGACATTATGCCCATTATATGCGAGGGGTGCATGGGCTTATTTGGGTTGTTGATGGTACGGAGGCCGAGTCATTTAAAATTATTGACACAATAAATAACTCTTTGCCTGAAATCAAACAAGTTCCATCAGTTTGTTTCATCAACAAATGTGATTTAGTAGAAGACAGGGTAATAAAAGAATCAGAGGTTCATGCTTTAAAAGAGTTTAACTACGCGGTTTATGAAACCAGTGCCAAGACTGGTGAAAATGTTGAAGTTGGGTTTACTAAACTAGCCTCCTTACTGTTGAACCCACAATGATTCCTGAGGTTATTAAAAGTTTTTTGTTACAGAATAAAGAAAAACAGGGTTATTTTTGTTTGCAATTAACTCGTGATTTGACAATCCAACAAATCTACGGAAGACCTCAGCAGCTTGGCTTGACAATGCCCCAAACAGGCTCAGAGGTGATAGATATACTGCCAGGTTTTTTACCTGAAATGTATAATGAAGAATTTGAAATTCCTTTTTATAACCTTAGTGAAAATAGTGTATGTAACATCTATTTCATAAATGAAAATGAAAACAATTATCTCATTTTTGTTGATAAATCTGAAATTTTTCAAGTCACTCAAAAATACCAGCAGTTTGCACACGAAGATAATATTTCTAAAAATAAATTTAAACGAATAGCTGAAGAACTAGAATTGGTTAAACAAAACTTGAAAAAATCTAATCAAGAAAAAGCAACGCTAATTGCCATGTTGTCACATGAGTTAGGCACACCATTAACTTCAATTTTAGGTTATTGCGAACTGCTCTTAGAAGAAGATAAAAACAACCACAGTTTAAAAGTGATTCACAAAAATTCCATTTATTTACAGCACTTAATTGAAAACACTTTGCTCTTCGGAAAAACTGAAGTGGACAGTATGTCAACTCATATTGAAGCAGTTAACGCCGCAGATTTTCTCGGCTCTTTGGTGGATACAATTTTGCCAACAGCTTTGGAAAAAGATATATTTATAAGCGCACACAGTAGTGAAGAATGCACTATTAATATAGATGTGACGCGAACAAAGCAAATATTAATCAACTTATTAAATAATGCTGTTAAGTATTCTGACCAAGGTTCAGTGAAAATAAGTTGTTTTATTACTAAAGACGAGTATGAATTTTTAATTTCAGATACAGGTATTGGGATTGATGAGAGTCAGCAATACAATATTTTTAACCCTTGGGAACGGGTTAATAAAAATGATGGAAAGGGTTCTGGAATTGGTTTGTTTATTAGTCAAAAACTAGCTAATGCAATCGGTGGGCGACTGTTACTTAAAGAATCAATAAGAAATGTAGGTTCTGTATTTCAGTTAATTCTTCCTGTAAAAGAAGTGACTCAGAGCCAGGAAAATAATAATCTGTCCCTAAGTACATGTTTACATGGAAAGACACTATTGGTTATAGATGATGATCAAGATGTTCTTGACTTAATTGAAGCCTTTTTAGAAAAAACAGAACTTAAGACAATCACAACACTGAGCTTTCTTGATGCACAAACTATTTTATTAAAAACCAACGTTGATTTAGTTTTAACAGATTTAAATGTAGGAACGGCTGTTGCGCCAACCTTCTTAAAAGAACTTAGAAACAATAAAAACAATGTTCCTGTCGTATTAATGTCGGCGATGCCCTCAAAAAAATTAAAAGAACAATTCATTAAAAAGGGGTTTAATAAGGTCATGTTAAAACCATTTAATTATAATAAGTTATTGAAAACGATAACAACTAACATATAAAATAATATGAATAAAAAAACCACTCTTCACAGCCTTTCTTCAGAGATTACAAACCTCAATCCAAGCCTATCACCGTATATTAAAACAATGACAGATTTAGGCTTGTATGAACTGTTACTAAATGCCGATAATAATATAGTTCTATTTGAAAAGAATCAAACAGATAAAGTATTGCCAATAATTGACTCGATCAAAAATGATAAAAGTCGATTTATTTGTATAGGGGATAATTTAGGCTCTGAAGAGAGACTTATGTTGCTCAATCGTAATATTGAATTTATTACACCAGAGAAGTTTTCTGAACTAAGTTATTATTATTTTGAAGTTAGTTCTACTTCATCATCGCAAAAGGTATTGTTTGTTGAAGATGATAAAGCTCAGATATTATTAATTGAACACATCTTAACTGAGGCAGATATAACAGTAAAATCAATCATTAGAGCTGAAGAAGTACTAGATATGATTGAATCTTTCAAACCAGATTTGATTTTAATGGATCTTAATTTAGAAGGAATTACGGGTGATAAACTAGTCAGGGTCATTAGGAAAAAACCAAGTTTTGCCAATTTGCCGATAGTTTTTTTGACAGCAGACACGAGTTTAGAATCGCGAATGAGGGTGTTAAACTCTGGGGCAGATGATTTGCTAACAAAGCCAATTAATCCAAATTTATTGGTAGCAGCTCTAAAAAACAGAATGCAACGAAGCTCATTAAGACAAGTTGCAACACAACCCAAAGAAACAACCATACACAACCTAGAAGAGGACACCCTTGATAGGTTGCATGTGTTTTTTAATGAAAACAAGTCCAACCCAAATGCATCAATAATTTGGTTAAAGGTTAAAAATAAGCATGAAATTAGAAAAAAATTAGGTTTTCAAGGCTTTAAAAAAATAAGTCGTAAAATGTTTGAAACAATTCCTACTGATAAAATGAAGGTTGATTTTAAATATGAAATAACAGATGGATTGTTTGTTTTTTGTTCAACCTCAATGGGAAGAAAGCAAGCCTATGATTGGGTTGAAAGCACTCAAAAATGGTTGTCAAAAAACTATTTTTCAGTCAATGAGAAAGATTATTTTATTGATGTTTCAGCCATTATTTTAACTGATATTGTAAATAAAATAGAGAAAGAAGACTTAATTCACAAAGCTGAAAACATACTCATTGATGGCATCTCAGATCAAAGCATAGCGTTTTTAGAGGAAGGTATAGAAGAAAAGAGATTCTATTTGGTTAAAACTCAAATTGAGAATTCAATCAAAACACGAAACTTTAAATGGAATTATCAGGGCATCGTTTCAACTGAAGACGAGTCTCAAGAAATTCATCAGGTCATGTTGCGCATAGTTACAGACTCTGGCAAAGAATTGGGAGTTGAGGATTATTTTGAGATTGCTCATAAGTCGGGTTTATTGCGTCTGCTTGATCGGTTTACATTAGAGCACGCTATTCGAAAGGTGCGAAGTAGTGAACAACAGGGTCCACTAGTAAATATTTTGCTCAATCAAGTTATGTCAGGGTTTCAATCAAAAGAAGTACGAGTTAAAAAACTAAGTACAATCAACTCACTAGATTTACCAAAAGAGTCCCTTATCTTTCAATTCAACAAAGACGATGCACAAGAACATATAAGTATTTTGGGCGAAATTGGTAGAGAGTTAAAACAAGCCAATATAAAAGTGTGTTTAGCTGACTTTGATTGTACAAACTTATCATGGAAAATAGCGCGCAAACTCAATGTCAGTTGGATAAGGTTAAGAACATTTAATAAAGATGATGTTCTTCTTGATGTAGACAATCCAGACAATTTATCCAAAACAATAAATAAAGCCCATGTTTTAGGTTATAAAGTTGTTGTGGCCCGTGTGGATAATGCTGGCTTAGCTGCCAATCTATGGAAACTTAACATTGATTATTTGCAAGGTAATTTCATACAGCCCCCTGTTGAAACCTTGGATTAGTACAGGGAAAAGCTTAACTTCTGTATTTATCATATGCCCCTATACAGAGTTGTAAAAACGCCCTTATAACAAAACACCTCGCCGAATAAAAAGTGTTTAATGCGAAAATCCATGACAAAGGTCTGTTCATCTCCTTGCTTGTATTCGGATTCAACAATACTGGCATGACCTAGTGCTAGCCATTCAGGAATTGGGATTTTGACTTTTCCCAGTTTTAACACATAACCTCGACTTTCATAGTGCAGTTTTTTGTTCTCAACAAACGCAACCATTTTTAAACCCAAATATGCATTAATGTATTCAATAAAGCCATCTTTATCGGCAACAAAAACACTGTCAAAAATAATCTGATTACCATCAGGATAGCTAATAACCCGATGCCAGTGTTGTTCATCATCTTTCATGATTTTTGATACGGTTGTTTTTAAGCCTTTGCCACGTCGATTAACCAATGCGCCGATTAAACGCATAACAGAATAAGGGAATTGCATAAACCAAGGGTACTCAATATCAAGTTTCCCTTCGGCATCGTTTTCACCTTGTTCATTGCTGCCATAATGGTTTTTTAAAGCCTCTGGCAACTCATGCCATTGGTTGCCTAAAGCATTTTGCATAATAGATTTTTTCATGTTTTTCTCCGTAAGATGGGTCCTGCCCATCATGTATTTCTGCATTTTATTTGATGGTGGGCGAGGCCCATCTTACACCACAATTGTTGATTTTAATGTCATTAACAACACCACTAACACCATAGCAATAAAAGCGGGTACGCCTAAAACAAACCACAATTTAGCAAACTTCCAATACTGTTTTGGTAACTCATTATTATTCTCTAATGCATAATTAGACATCTTTTGCATCTTGATTTGCAAATAAACCACAGGCAACCAACACGCCCCAGCAAGCACATATAAAACCAGTGAATACATTATCCAAGGCGTGGTTAAAGGTAAACCAACAAGTGATGCCATCCAAATACCTGAAATGGGTTGGAAGATTACAGTAGGAGTGGTGAACAACCAATCTGCCAAGACTACATTTTTATTGGTGATAGCGATATGGTTGATATTACCACTTCTATCCGCCATCCATTTGTAAAAAGCAGAGCCTAAACCCGTACCAAAAAGCAAGATGGCGCTGATGATGTGAAAGTATTTTAAGATGAGATAAGTCATAAATCTTCTCCGTTATTAATTCTCATAAATTCATGCAATGGTAAAACATCGGATACATTGTTTTGTTCTAACATGGTTAAGTTATCTTTTGAAAGCAGTTGTAAATTCAATGGACTTAACAACCAAGCTAAAAACTTCATTAATTTCATTGGGATATTAATAAACCGTGCCAAAGATTTTTTAGCGCGTAATTGCTGCATCCACTCTTTATAACTGATGGCTTTATCACCAACCACATCAATGGTTTTGTTAGCTTGTTTAGACTCAATACATTTATTAATAACTGCAACCATGCGATTTATTGTAATAGGTTGGATCAATTGTTCGCCACCACCCATCAAAGGAATAAGTGGCAAGTTAGATAAGAGTTTAAAAAAATTATAACTCTTACCCTCTTCGCCATAAACCAATGAAGGGCGCAAAATAAACCACTCAAGCGAGCAACTACGAAGAAAGTCATCCGCAAGTTTTTTACTTTTATGAAAACCAACTAAGGCCGAATCATCTGTACCCAAAGCCGAGACTTGAATAATACGTTTAACATAAGTTTTTTCACAGGCTTTAAATAAAGCAACTGGTGCTAAATGATGCATCACCTCAAAGGAATATTTTTTGTTTTGGGCAATAATCCCAACACAATTAATCACCACATCAATACCGATTAACAATGGCAACCAATCGGTTATCTTTAACATCTGCGCAAAATCAATTTTATAAATCTTAATATCAAAAGGCAGTTCTGATTTATGGATACAAGCGGTTATAGAGTGGTTTGATTCTAGTAAAGACTTAATCAAGTTTTGTCCGATAAACCCGCTTGCGCCAGTGATTAGGATGTTCATTTTACTAAATCCTTTCTTGCACCACACATAAAAGCAAAGCCACAAACAAACCCATAAACAATAAAAACACAAGAAAACCAACTTAAAGCCGTGCCACCTAGTCCAAGGATTATTAGAAAGACAATTAATCCTCCTGATAAAGCGGCATTTATACAGGTATCTTTATCGAATTCTTTTAAAGCCAAGACTACAGGTATGCCAATGACCATAACACCTAATAAAGTGATGAAACCTGCAATAAATGCCCACATAGGAAAAACACCAAAACCTAGAAAAATAGCACAAATAAACGACAAAGATAAAGAAGCTATCAAGCTAAATAAAATTCCATTCCAAATGGAGTAGGTATTTTTTTTATTGATATTTGTTTTCATGGATATGCTCTTTTTGTTGTAGGGCGGGCTTTCCCACTGAGTTTTTTGGTGGGTAAACCCACCTTACAGTGATTGGTGATAGACATGTCTATTCTCCTTTAGCAACTACTTCTGAAATTGTGCATGTTTTACTAGCGGGTTCAAATATCTTTTTACCGACAATTAACATCCCTAGCAACAATCCCGCTAAGGCTGAAACTAATGAAAATTTAATGCTATTTATGTCATTGGTGTGACGAGAGTTTAAACTGACCATTAAGACTAATAACAAGGGTGAAATCAAAAGCATAATTCGAGTATAAGCCAACCAAAAATCAGCTTGAGTTTTTGTTGGACACAAATCCCCAAGTACATTTACTAAAGGTTTGGCAAGTATCCAGAGTGTAATAAAGCTCATGAAAAGGCTGATAAATATTTCTAAGCTAAATAGTGCAAATGTGTTCATAACTGTTCTCGATTAATTAAAAAGTGAGTCCAGTTTATGTATTTGACTGTATTGAAACCTCCGAAATGCTCATTTCGGAGGGTTTTATTATTCCACAATGAGCATTGTGGAATATGGTTTTTAAAAAAACTTACAGTTTAACTACAATCTTTCCCTTTGCTTGATTTTGTTCCATCATTTGATGGGCTTGTTTGATTTGACTAAAATCAAATACCTTTACTGGCTTTGCGTGATAGTTTCCTTTTTCGGCTGTTTTAATGATTTGTTGAAAAGGAATCGCATCTAAAGGGTTATCTTTGTTTCCGTACATAAAACTAGCAAAGAAGTTCAAATTAACCGATGGCGGCATATCAGTTATTGGATTAAACAAAATAGGCTCACCTCCACCAAGAAAACCAGCATTGCAAACATGGCCTCCTTTTTTGACCATTTTCATCGAATCTAGTAAGGTGGTGTTACCAATTATATCTAAGACCGCATCTATACCATCAGGAAATTTTTCTCGAATTTCTTCATTAAGATTTTTTCCTTCAACGACAAAGATATCACAGCCATTGTCTTTTAATAGTTTGGCGTTGTTCATGGTTCGACTACTGGCAATAACAGTTACTCCTTGAATGTTGGCAGCAATATTTATTGCCGCTAACGCTAAAGATGATGTGCCCCCACGAATAAACACTGTTTGGTTTTCTTTAAGTGATAAGTTTTCATGTAAACAACTCCATGCCGCAGCATAAGATTCGGGTATGGCTGCCAAATCTTGCCAACTTAATGAGCTTGATATAGGGACAATATTTTGAAGCGGTAAGCAGGTAAACTCTGCATAGCTGCCGTTGATAGCAAGACCCATGCCTCCCATTAAAGCGATAACCTTTTGTCCCTTCTTATACGTTCCAGAAGAATCACTCTCAACACGACCCACGCATTCGATTCCCGATACTTGAGCAACATCACCCCATTCTCCTTTTCGCATTGCAATTTCTGCTCGATTAATGCCAAAGGCTTTCACCTGTACAACGACTTCTCCTTGTTGAGCTCGTGGATTTGGTAATTCTGTTTCAGTCAATTGATTGAAGTCACCGTATTTTTTAATAATAATTGCTTTCATGATTTAAATCTCTTTGTTGTAGAAGGGTACATTTTATTTGAAAACAATAAACAAACATAGTACATTAAATAGACCTTTATTGTAGATTTAATAAACAATAGTATGAATATAACCTTACAGCAAATTAATACATTAAAAGCAGTAGTAGAACAAAAAAGCATACAGGCAGGAGCAGAGTTGCTCAATAGAACCCATCCAAGCGTTATAACCGCCATCAAAAATTTAGAAAGGCAAATAGGTTTTGCGTTGTTTGATCGATCGGGTTACCGCTCAACATTATCTGAAAAAGGAGCTGTGTTTTACCAAAACAGTTTAAAAACCCTAAAAGAAATTGATAAGTTAGCAGAGTTGGCACAACACCTTAACCAAAATAAAGAGCCGAAGATCTCCATAGCGATTGGTGAAATCACTCCAAAGGAGAAGGCGTTATCTGTTATTAGGTCTTTTGCTCAAAACAACCAACACACCACCTTAAATCTATTATTTGAAAATTTATCAGGCGTAAATGAAAAACTATTAATTGAAGACGCTGATATTATTCTTCATTATATTAATAAAACAGATGCACGATACGAATATAAGGACTTTTGTCAAGTACGACTCGTTCCTGTTGTTGCCCCTGGTTTTTTAGATTCTATTCTCACCAAACACCTTAAACTCAGCCAGCTCTCAAATAAAGTCCAATGTATCATAAAAAGTTCTGCTTTAACCGACCAAAAAGAAAGCTACAATATAAACAAAAATGCACAACATATTTATGTTGGTGACCAACACACAAAAAAAGAAGTTATCATGCAATCTATGGCGTGGGGTCACATGCCTTTCTTTATGATAAAAGAGGAATTAGAACAAGGCCTGCTCGTATCGCTAGAAGGCGAACACATTAAATCATACCTTGTTGATATTGTCGTTGCACGATTGCGAAAGGAGTTTTATGGACCAATGGCACAGGCGTTATGGGATTTATTTGAATAAAAATAATTGCGGGTTTTATCGTCCACAGGAAACATCAATTCTATTTTATATTCTCCAATAGCAACATCTTGGACAGCTCCAAGGGTGGCAATAACTGAAAAAAATGAAAGTCTTTGGTTGTTGAGCTTTAATTGTGTTGTTAAAACAGTACTTTGACTTTCAAAAACAGATACTACGCTTTCAGGTTTTACTTTGTTGGCTAGTTGTATTTCACATTTCTGTAGAAAGTCATCTCCGCCTAGCAAGCATATTTCATTTCGTAGTCTTATCAAAACTTGAGCCATTGACTCCTGCCAGTTAATGATTTTACTCGTGGCTTCGTTATCAGCAATTAATGCTTGTAAAAAATTTGATTGGTCTGCAAAACCAGCAAAACCCATCAAATCGACCGCTGCTTGGTTGGCGTCGACTAAATCCCATCGGTGATTGAGTACTAGTGCTGGGTAGGGTAAATGGTTTTCTAACATTTGTTTGATAGCGGCAAAAACGGGCAGCAAGCTTTGATGAGATTGACTGTGCTGGCTAAATGCAGGAGAAAATCCCGCGATAATCAAGGCACGATTTATTTCACTTTTGGTAATGTTTAAAAACAAAGCAATGTTGAGCAACATTTGTCTAGAGGGTTTTGAGCGTCCTGTTTCGAGAAAGCTAATGTGCTTACTGGATATACCAATTTCCATAGCCAGTTGCAATTGTGAATAACGCCTTTGTTTACGCCATTGTTTTAAAACAGTACCTATATTAAGTTTCATTCACCTATTGTAACTGATTTTTAAGTCAAATCCATTACCTCTAAGGTAATTGCTTTGCTAGTTGTGGATACATATACTGCACACTTTATAAATGAGAATATATCATGAACTTAGAAAAAAGAGCACAGTTTGTCAAAGTCGTATCAATTATCCTGCTTATTTATGCTTTGCTTTGGGGTTTAGCTCCTTACGCGAGTGTTAATTTACCTGCACGGTTTATTTTAGATATTTCAGATTGGCCGGTGGATAGCTTGGCACAACCGTTGAGTAGAAATGTCATGTGGTTAACAGCAATATCTGCCGGGTTGCTTGGAGCTATTAGTGTCATCTTTTATGGAATAGTTGCACCAGCAGTAGTTAAAAATGATCGAGCAATAATCACAACAACCATTGTCGCTATGTTGTTATGGTATTTCATTGATAGTATTGGGTCGGTTGCTGCAGGAGTATCTTCTAATGTCGTGTTTAACACCATATATTTAGTATTAATGCTAGCACCACTAATTGGAATAAAGTCTAAATAAGCTCAGAAAGCTTCATAAAAATTAGACTCCGATGAAAACCCCACTTCCAAACCAATAGATAAAACAAATTCTTTAGTTTTCTGGATATTGTAAAGAAAGTTCTTCCCACATCCAGCGAAAATCATAATTTTGCATTTGTGGTGTCGCCTTATTTGACGAAAGTTCTAAACCTTTTAACCATTGTATTAGCTTGCCGTGCATGTTTTTATCTTTAGCACATTGTCTTGGGGTCTTATTATCCAGTAAGGGAATTTTTTCATCCAATACTTTTTGGTAATGCTCAGTTAGTGTTGCGTGAATCATTTCAACTATCTCTTTATCATCTACATCAACGGCATTGGGCTGAACTTGTTGGCTTGTGTTTTTTTCTAGCTGTTTATCTATATTGTTTTCCATGATCAACGGCTCACCAATGACCTCACCTAATAACTCTTTTAAATAAGTCTTACCTTTTTGTGCACGCCCATCAGAATTTACTGTTAATTTGATGGTTTTTGCTTTTAAAGTGAACTCACCCAACAAGGTCGTTCCCGTTGCTGGAATTTTATTTTTATCACAATCAATCCACGCCCATCTTATGTCTTTTTCTACGCAATCTAAAAATTGAGCTTCATTGAGCTTTTTTATAGTGTTCTTGTTATTATTGTCATTGACTGGGAACTTCAAGGTCAAATCTTTAAACAACTCATCATCTTTGTTGCGAAATATTGACCTGGCCTGGGTAAGAGAAAGGTAAGCTCCTATAGTCCATACAGCAAAAATAATGTCTTGCATTTGTGCAGATACTTGAATATTTGCCAATTGTCTCATTGTGTCCGTTGATAAGTTTTCTGATGCTTGTGTTTTATTTTTCTTTTTTAACTCTTCAAAAAAAACATCTCTATATCTTTCAAGTTCATTCTTAATATCTTCTACCTTTTCAGCAGAAAGAAGCAGGACAGAACCACTAAAGATTTTTCTTTTACCTACGGATAAAACGCGTCCCGCAAACCAACTCCATTTGGCAATGTTTTGAGACCCTGATTTATCATAAACCCGTTGAACATGATTATAATTTAGTTCTTTCACATCAATGTACTCGCCTTTTTCAACACCAACAACTTCATATAAACCAACCGTTGATTGACTTAAAGCACGCAAATATTGACGAGCATGGGGTGTTTCTCGCCATCCCCTTTGTTTAAGGTACTCTTCTAACATACTCATGGGTTCATCTGGCCAATGAAGGGTGAAAACATTGTCAAGTAAATAAATGATTGCATTTTGCAAATATCCACTATCCATTAACTGTTGGATAACCTCATCATCACTAACTCCCAAGTTGTTGGCAACCATTGCCCACATATCACCAAAATACTCTTGTTTAATTAATGCCCACTTGGGTTTCTCCACATAGTTCATTAAGTGGCTTGTGGCTTTATCTCTTTGGTTTTGTAATTTATTTTTTTTCATAATATTTGGTCTTCTAAATGAATATTGTTGATGTAAGTCTATCTTATTATTTTATGTAACATTAGAGGTATATGCATAACTAAAAATGGTGGGAATGTAGCCCACATTGGCTGTTTTTTCCTCTAAAAACCAAACTATAGAATGACTATAGATTCAATTTTTAGAGAAAAACCTAGCTCAATGTGCATCTCTATCCCATTCGCCCATAGTTATGCATATACCTCATTATTATATAGTTTTACGACTAGATTCATTCGCAAAATATGATAATGAAGTGACTTTTTTTGAATTAACAATAAAAACATGTGTTCTTTTACGATATTGGCTATTTTATGTTTTCCTAAATTTGGCAGGAGTTGTGCCGACTAGCTCCTTAAAAGCTTCATAAAAATTAGACTGCGATGAAAACCCCACTTCCATGCCAATAGATAAAACTGATGCTTTGGGTTGAGAGATTAATAGTTTTTTGGCTGCATTAATGCGTTGCTGGCGTAGGTATTGAGAAAATCCAGTACCTAAATTTGTATTGATTAGCTCAGATAACTGATGGGTGCTTAAATCCAGCTCATTGGCAATAGTTTGTCTATCTAAATTGCTTTGTTGATAGAGCCTATCATCATTCATCAATTCTTTAAGCAAGCATAGTTTAGCATTACAATCTATGGCACTTAGGGTAGATACTGCATAAGTTGCTTTTGCTACTTCAGAGACATTTTCTGACAGTTTTGGTTGATAGCTAACGACTAATGCCACAATCAACAACGCCAAACCAATCGCACTGGCATAAAGTGAGTAAAAAAGTTTTTGTGAAAACGGCATGGTTAAGGCGATAACTGAAACGCCAATTGCAATAACAAATACCATAGTCAATAAAGTCAATTCGTTTTTAAACTGGGATTTATGGGTGCGTAGGGCATAAATGGTTTTCAGTAGCCACAGTAAATACAGTGAACCAATAACAAATGCTAAGGTAAAGGTCAGTTGTGGTTTAACAAAAAACACCAAGCATAAGGGTAAAAAATGCATTAAATGAACAAACTTAAAATCATCTTGCGCCTTTAAAACAGGTCGTGCGTAAAAGTAAAAACTTGGTGCCACCAACAACAGAACACTTAAATAAAAAGATGAGAGGACCGATTCTATTGAGTGAGTAAGAAAACTGAAATGGTATATTTGTAAAATCGATAAACACAATATTAAAATTATACCAAAAATACGAGCAACCTTTTGGTCTAGATAGTACTCATGCAAAAAATGCGTCAGTATAAAAACTAACGCATAAAAAATAGAAAACCCTGTAAATAAAATTCCAAGTTGCTGCATTACTCCATTATGCAGTAATTAAATTCATTTTACAATACCGCTAATTCGACAGGTTTGGAAAGCGGGGTTGGTGTCTAAAATTGTGTATTCACCATTGCCCATATCCGCTTTGATTTGGCGCGTACCATTGTTGAGAAAATAAGTGATTTCCAAGTTGCCTTTGGACTGTAAAAACGAATCCCACCGTGTACCAGATTCGTGGCAAACGACAGAGCACCCTTCAGCGCCGCAATGCACGACTTCTTTGTAGGTGTCTTTATTAGCTGCCACAGCAAAAGGTGAGATAATTAAACTACTTAAAAAGATTAAATTTTTCACGGTGTTTCCCCTAAACAAATATAAATGATGAATCCATTATATGACTGTGCCATGAACTTGACATTAATAGCATAAACTCAAAAATGAGCATTAAGTCACATTTATTAGGGGTTTATTTGCGAGCATTCTTGATGTCGAAAACAAGTCGTTTCGTGATCATTGGTCATGCCGGCGGCTTGCATTAGGGCGTAACAAATGGTTGATCCAATAAATTTAAAGCCGCGCTTTTTCATGTCTTTACTCATCACATCGGATATTTTTGTTGTTGCAGGAACATTTTTGAGACTAGCAAAGTTATTTTGTATGGGCTTATTATCAACAAATGCCCAGATATAGGCATCAAAGGAGCCAAACTCTTGTTGCACTTTAAGCATTTGTTGGGCGTTGTTGCGGGTGGAATAAACCTTTAGGCGGTTACGAACAATTTTGGGGTTTTTAAGAATTTCATCTAAAGTACCATCGCTCATACTTGCCACAACTTCAATATCAAATCTCTTAAACAACTCTTGATAACCTTCAATTTTTTTAACTATCGTTCGCCAACTCAAACCAGCTTGAGCACCTTCCAAGGTTAAAAACTCAAACCATAAACTATCATCATGAATGGGAACACCCCATTGTGTATCGTGGTAGTGCATGTCGGCATCATCACCCAAGCACCAAGCACATCGTTTAATTTCTGGCATTTTTCATTTCCACTAAGTAAAACACAATTATATCTTGAGAAACCAGAAAATGTCGTTATTATTTAACTTATGAAAAGACTTATTCCAATATTTTTCCGACTATTATCAACACTAAACTCACACTTAGCTGTAAAGCTTGCAACAAAACTTTTTACTCATCCGCGACGAGAACCTCGTTGTGATGAAGAAATGCAGTTTTTGACAACAGGCAAACAAATCACTTTTGCATCAGGGCGCAAAGCAAGAATATGGGGTAAAGGCAAAGTGGTTTGGTTAGTGCATGGCTGGGAGTCTCGCGGTTCAACCTTTTATAAGCTTATTCCAAAATTAGTTGAACAAGGGTATCAAGCGATTGCTTGGGATGGACCTGCACATGGAGATTCACCAGGAAAATATTCTAGTGTTCCTGAAAATGCTAGGGCTTTAGTGGAAGATTTAAATCAAGGTTTGGTTGAAAAACCAATGGCTTTTATAGGACATTCATTTGGAGGAGCAACAATGGCAGTCGTGGCAAAACTATACCTATTACCAAAAATAATAGTTATAGTATCTGCACCAACCCAAATCAGAAACGTCTTCACCAACTTTGCCAAACTTATCAAGTTATCGGCTAAAACAACCAAGGTATTTATTACACGAGCAGAACAACAAACAGGATACTCGCTACAAAAAGCCAGTCTCACCCATAATGACTTGAGCCTAAAAAGCCAAGTGCTGATTATTCACGACAAAGAAGATGATGTGATTGATTATACAGATTTTGAAGCGCTTAAAGAAGCTTGGCAAGGTGGTGAATTTATCACTACACAAAACTTAGGGCATCGGTTGACGATAAAGGACGATGTGATTCTTAACAAGATTGTCAATTTTTTAAAAATTAAATAAACTGAATGAGGTTTTTAAGCATTCAATTTGCGTGTTCTCTTGGGTATCATAACCGTAACCTGGAAATTTAGCTTTTATAGTTTCAACACCATCACTAGCAATAATTGTATGTAATGGTCGCTTTTTATTATTGACTTTCTCAGCCCAACTAATGACAACATGGCTGGGGTCTTTATACCCAATTAAGTGTTTTTGGCATCTGCAAGGTATTCTTTTTCATTAGTTCCTTTTAGCTCAATAATGTGAGTGTATTCTTTTTCGATAGCCTGTGTTGTTTCTTGATAAAGATGCGCTCCTTGCTCAAGCAGGTCACAAGTCTCAAATCGCCACACCATAAGAATAGCACCAATTTCAGATTCTTGGGTGCTTTTATCCATTCCCAAATCCCGATATAGAAATGCGTTTGATAGTGCAAGTAACTGATGTGCATAGGAAATCAAGAAAAACTAAAGTTACCTCATTGGTGATGAAGCTTTTTCTGGGTTTTCTAGGTGCATCAAGGACTTGTGCTAGCATCGTATTTTCTATATCGGGATTTGGGCCATTGCTAATTCGTAACTATTTAGCGTAATTTTCAAAATATTTGTAAGCTATTGATTTATAAGGGGACGTAAAATAGCTAAATGCGTTTTTCGTAAATTTCAATTTTTTCAAATTCTTATAAATCAACAACTTATACATGAGAGTTTAACCTCGTTGAATAGTTACGCTAATCCTTGAATTGCCATTGATAAACTTACGACCAAAGGTGTTAACAATTGGTTGTTGCAATCAATAACACAAAGTTACTTTTATGAAGCATGCATAGCAAAGAACGTAACAAATGGAAAGTAAGAATCGCAAACAGCATTAACCAATGTAGCAATCTTGTAAAAAGACCAGCTCGCAAACTCATGGCAGAAGTTGTAAGCGGAATTCTCAGTAGTGGTTCATTGCAGTTATCCAAAATCAGCAGAAGCCTTAAAGAACCTACCCGCATACATCACACCATGAAACGTATTTCACGAATGTTAGGCAAGCATGAGCACAGAGCTTGTGAGTCAGAAGAAGTATTACTGCAACAAATCATTCCCAAACTAACCCAAGACATGGTGCCTGGCTTAGGCCCTGGTGATTTAAACCGTAATGATAGCACTAAAAACGAAAATATTTAAAGTCAGAGGTGGTGATAAAGGCACGACTATAAATGGTTATCCACTCATAACCGTTGTAACTCGGTGCTTAAAGACACAATCCACCTTGCCATTACTGAATCGACTGCTATCATCATCCACATCCTCCTACAAAAGTGAGAATGACATAAAGCAAAGTATGTTACGTGTTAGTGCCTATTATCAAAGATAAGATTAATTCACTTTGGGTTATTGATAGAGGTGGAGATCGCTCCAAGCTTTGGGACTTTTAGCTAGAAAAAAACTTTCGTACTTGTGTTCGTACTGCTAAGTGACTCTATCTACCTTTGTATGGGCATTACTGGCAAGCTATTAATTGATAAAGCACGAAGGCTAAAACCGAATAAGAAATTAACATTTCCCTTTTACACCTTGCTCTCAGGGATACAAGTATTAATTGCTACCTGAATTAGGATGAGGTTCGTGATTCGTGCTAAAAAAATTGGGGAGAGGTTAGAAAAATTACTATTGACGCTACTCATCACAAGTACAACCTTAATATGTCCAAACTGATTTATTAACCTAGCCAAATAATATCGTTCTATCATGCCAACATGAAAAACCTCTCCCACAAATGCATTCCTTTTATTCAGAACTTGGTTTAAAATTGAAATTAATTTTATTCGTTTTACAGAATCCAGCCACCTAAACAAATAGACCGACAATCTCTTTTTCTTTGCACACATTCCCACAGTAGAAGACCATCGGCTATACAGTTATTGTAAATTGGCACACATGAAGCCTGATAACAACCAGGGCCTGGTATTATTACTATTCCACCAATACTAGTATAGTTAAGTGGAAAAGCTTTGTTAACATGTGAACTAGGTAAATAGTTATTATTCAAATCGTCATTTATAATTGTATTTTCATTTATAATTGTATTTTCATTTATAATTGTATTTTTTGATACTGCAGAACCAAACACCGCAGATAGCAATAATGTTAAAAAGGTTGCTTTTATAATATTTTTTTTCATTGTATTTTCTCACTAATTTTATTTAATTTATTCAATGCTATATATTTTTAGCATTGCCTTGCCTATTTTTTAAAATAGGTTATGCAAATTATATATTCTTGTGAAATAAAATTGGTATCAATAAACCGACTAAAACTTTCAAAATTTTTATTTTTATTATAATATTCCGCCTAATTATTTAATAAAAACGACATCTACTTGAATGACTTCAAGCCTATAAATTAAAGTGCAGGCTCTTTTAAACATAGAGCTTAAAACCATGAAAAACTATAAATTTTTATTAGTTATTACTTTTGTTGCTGCCAATGCACATTCCTCTATTGATGGACATACTATGTGTAAGCACGCAGGTATGACTTATGCATATGCTGGTGCAAATTATAATTGTCCAGATTATTCAGGCGATGATGTTCAACTGCAATCAGGTTGGATTCATCATCATGGAGGCAACAATGAATATGCTAGAAGTGTCAATATTAGCGACCCAAGCTTGATACAAATAGAAGATCCTGGACATTGCACCATTACTAAGGAAAAAACAAATCAACATCTTTTTTAAAAATATAGTCAAAATTATACTAATCCCAAGTATAATAGAGACCTTTGCATAACTCTGCAACTTTTTACATGTTACACGAGTTATGCAAAGGTCTCTAATATTAATATTAGAATGATATGCTTGGGATTATTGGTTGATGATTGAATAATCAAAAATCCAGAGAGAGAAAATAAAATGATAGCACAAGTCCTTAATGTATCTAAAAACCCTTCTCACTAATGAGGTGTGTCCAGATTCCTTATACACATCAATAGTACTCTCAAGTTCGTTTCTATATCGGGATTCGGGGATAAGGTAGACTTGATTTTTATGAAACAATTAGAATTTATATTAATTGCATTATTTCTTACAAACTCTTTATATGCTTTTAGTGCTAAAATTTCTAATATAACTGTAAAGGATGGGTTGCCCAGCACTATTGTTAGGGATGTTTTGCAAGATAATTTTGGATTTTTGTGGATAGCTACCAAACATGGTTTAGTTAAATATGATGGATATGAGGTCGAAATTATTAATGACTATGACGATAAAAGCCTTGGTGATATATGGTCATTAGTACTTAATGACGATAACCATATTATTATAGCCTCTAAGACTAGGGGGTTATTCAAGTATAAACATGGAATAATTGAACAAATCAATATCCTCCAGAACCTTAAAAACTTAGAAATCACTTCAATAGAAGTGGATTCTAATGGAGCTCTATGGATCGGTACTAATCAAGGTACTTATCATTATTTTGAGGAAAAACTTATTGAAGTGAGAAGCTTTAAGAATGAAATTTCATACGGTTTTTTGAAATTTGATGAAAAAAAAATATTATCTTTAACTAACAAAAGCATCATTAAATACAATGTCGATAGTAAATCTAGCAAAAAAGTTTATGGTCCTAAAAATGATAAATTAAATAAAGTAATTCACAAAGACTTAAAAGGAAATATTTGGTTAGGAAGAGAGGATGGTTTATATATATTCAACAATGAATGTTTGTGTTTTGAAAACTCCTTTAAAGAGCTTGAAGACAAAGTAGTATATTCGCTAGAATCTAACCAGGAATATTTGTGGATAGGAACGATATACGATGATTTGTTTATTTACGAATATAAAACATCTAAACTAAACAAAATTTCTAAAAATTTGAATAAGTTTGGGTTAACAGATAAAAAGTCCATACTATCATTATACTACGACAACACAGGCACAATGTGGGTCGGGACTTTCCATAATGGCCTGTTTTCGATAAATTCTAATCATCTTGATTTCAAGTCAAGAAACTCAAAGAGCGATAAATTTTTTTGTTCCAATAATTTTACTGTACACGACATCTTAAAAACAAATGATGGCAGTTTATTGTTAGCAACTGAAAATGGATTGGTTAGAATAGATAGGGATGGGAACTGTTCTAGTTTTAACCATGAAGAAGATAATGAAAATTCTTTATCAGCTAATTTACTTCTATCCTTACAACAGTCTTCAAATGGAGATGTATGGATAACAAATAACGAGATTGGAATAGATAAATTATCAACTGATACGTGGAGCATTGAACGAAAAGCTAAAAAAGCCAACAATCTTGATTTTTATTTTTCTGTAGAAGTTGAACCTGGAAAGTTAATTTTAGGCAGCTTTAAAAAAGGACTATACACTTATGATATAGCTAAAGATAGTATCGAAAAAATTAATACCATTGATAGCAAATATGATTCATCAAGTTTTTATATGTATTCAGTAAATAAAAATGGCCAATATTATTTTGGTACAGATAACGGTGTGGCTTTCTTGAATCAAAAAAACACACTTGAACAGGTAACAATTGATCATAATAATGAATTTTTAGAAATTACAGCGTTAAATTTTGATAAAAAAGGGGCTTTATGGATTGGTGTAAATAATAAATACTTATTAAAATACACAACAGATGGTGTAATTCAGAATATAACAAACCATCTAGTGAAGAGCAATAATCCAATAAAGGTTTTCAGTATTATACCAACGGATATAGACACTTTATGGTTCTCAAGTAACAAAGGTATCCATAAATTAAACACTAACACCTATGAAAACTGGGAATTCAATGCACAAGATGGATTACAAGGTAATGGATTCCTAGGGCAATCCTATCACCATGAAGAAAATGGGAATATATATTTTGGAGGTAAAGATGGAATCAATTATTTCAACCCCCATCAGGTCTCGCTAAGCACTAGTAGCCCACAAACAGCAATAACAAAATTTAAATATTTTAATAAAGTTTTAGATGTGGGCGTAAAAACCGATTCAAATTTTATCTTAGATAAACCTATAAATTATTTAGATGAAATTGAGCTTGGATATCAGGATTATATTATCGGTTTCGAGTTTGCAGCTTTAGACTATGCTGATAGTATGCGTAACAAGTATGCCTATAGATTAAAAGGGCTAAATAATAATTGGGTTTATGTTGATGCTAATGATAGAAAAGTCAGCTATACCAACTTAAAGCCAGGTAATTACACCTTTCAAGTTAAAGCATCAAACAAAGATGGTATGTGGAATCACACACCCAAAGAGTTGAAGATAAAAGTAAACCCCGCTCCGTGGTTTTCACCTTGGGCATATTTTAGTTATTTATTTATACTAGTTTTAATCATTTGGTGGTATGTAAGTTATAAGACTTTAGCCAGTCGAAAACGTGCAAGAGAATTAGAAAAGGAGGTTAAGGAAAGGACTCATGATGCCAATTTACAAAGGAAAATAGTTGAATCCTTGTTGAAACACAAAAATGAAGTATTTGCAAATATTACCCATGAACTTAAAACACCTCTGTCTTTAATAATTGGACCCATTGACCAATTACGTCAAGAGGTAATATTGGTAGAAAATAAAGACATATTAAATATGGTACAAAGAAATGCTAAGAGACTATTGTTAATGGTGGGTCAAATTTTAAAATTATCACAAGCCGAAGTAGATAAAGGAGCTATTCGAGAATCCCAAAATATTAAACCAATTCTAACTATGTTATATGAATCCTTCAGCCCTTTAGCAGACGATAAGAACTTAAATTTAATTTTAATAAATGAACACGATGCTAATATTTATACTACATCAGAGTGTCTCGAAATTATTATTGGCAACCTATTATCAAATGCTCTAAAATATACTAATTCGGGTGGAGAAATAAGCTTGGTTTCTAAATTAATAGATGACAATATTTTGATTAGTGTTAAAGATAATGGTATGGGAATTGATAAGAAAGACCTAGGTAGTATTTTCAAACGGTTTGTCCGGCTAGATCAGCATAAAAGTATTTCTGGTACTGGCATTGGATTATCTGTGGTTAAAGAAATAGTAGAGACCAACAATGGTCAAGTTAAGGTAATTAGTGAGTGGGGTAAAGGCTCTGAATTTATTATTACATTTCCAATATCAGATATTGACAGCAACAATGAATTATCACAAGTGATGGTGAAACAATTGGTTAGTAATACTAAAAATGAGATTAACTGTAACTATAGCAAAATTATTTCTAGGCGCAAAAGGGCAAAAAACAAAATTATCGTATTAATTATCGAAGATAATTTAGACATGCAAGCTCATATAGGCAATGTTCTTAAAGAGCACTTCTATTGTTTATTTGCCGATAGGGGTAGAAAAGGTATTGCTTTAGCACTAAAAGAGGTTCCTGATGTTGTTATTTGTGATGTCATGATGCCTACTATGGACGGTTATCAAGTTACAAGAGTGTTGCGTCATGATGGTAGAACTTCACACATTCCCATAATAATGTTAACTGCTTTAAATACCAGAGAAAGCCGCATTAAGGGGTGGCGTGAAAACATTGACACCTATATTACTAAGCCATTTGATTCTACTGAATTAAATGCTCAAATTAAGAATATATTAACTATTCGAAAACTCCTTCAAAACCAAACAAATAAGGCCATTAAAAACAACATACCATTAAGTTCTATCGATTTACCTAAACAAGACCAAAAATTCATTGAGAAATTTAGAGATGTTATCGCTAAGCATTATGTGAATGAATATTTCCAAGTTGCTGACATCGCATCCAAAATGGCAGTAAGTGAGCGCCAATTACAAAGGAAAATAAAGGCTTTGATTAATGAAAGCCCAATGGATATGCTACGGGAATACCGCCTTGAAAAATCTGCAATGAAACTAAAAGATGGTTATCAAGTAGGCATTGTAAGTGATGCTGTCGGTTTTAGTTCAGTTTCGTATTACAGCAGGTGTTTTAAGAAAAAATATGGAATGACTCCCAAACGATACCAAACACTAAATAAACGATAAGGTACTCTGTCAGGAGGTGAATATCCCCCGTAGGTACGAGGGATTAAATTATAAAGAGGGGGTTTACATAAGAATTTTATTAATGGTAAATATATCTTCTTCTGTCAAATCACCAGCAGAGCGTTTTAAGCCGAGGTATTGAATAAAATAATCGTATTTGGCTTTAGAGTAATCACGTTGAGCTTGGTATAAACTGCGTTGCGAGTTAAGTACGTCAACGATAGTGCGTGTGCCGACTTCATAACCTGCTTCGGTTGCCTCTAGGCCGCTTTGGGCTGAAATCATCGCTTGTTTGCGTGCTTGCACACTACTTTTTGCTGCCAGTGTTCCGTGATAAGCATTACGTACTTTTCTGACGATACTGCGTCGTGTTTGTTCATATCGATCCATCGCTGCTTTGTGGTTGTGTACCGATTGACGAACTTGAGATTGTGTTCTACCACCAGAGTAAATTGGCAAGTTAAAATTTAGTGTTGCAGTATTTGTTTCGGAAGTTCTATCGGTTTCAAAGACATCAACAATAAAGCCTCCTGGGTTGTTGGGGTCTGGCCTGGATTGTGAAAAAGTAGCATTTGGGTTTAATGAATGGTTGCGAGATAGGTTAAGACCAATTGTTGGGAGGTGCCCTGCTTTGTTGACTTGTATTTGTTTTTCTGCAATTTCTGTATCTAATAATGCTGCTGCTAGCTCTGGGTTAGTTCCAATAGCTTGTTCTTGGTAAACATCCATTGTTTTTAAGGTAAGGTCATTATAGTCAATATCATCAGGAACAGGGTTAAGTTCGTCATAATATCTTTGTGTTATTTCAAACAAGGCCTCTTTGCTGTCATCTAACTGGTTGTTGGCAAGAATAACCGAGGCACGAGCCCCGTCATAACGAGCCCGTGACTCGTGGACATCAGTAATAGCAGCTAAACCCACTTCAAATCGTTGTTCAGCTTGATCAAGTTGTCTTTGGATGGCTTTTTCTTCAGCTTTTGAAAATGTAAAGGAGTCTATCGCGCCAAGCACATTAAAATAGTTTTGTGCAACACGTAGGATAAAGTCTTGATATTGGGTGTCATAATCTGAGACAGATTTTAATACCTGAAGTTTGGATATTTTATAATTACCATAGTTTTTATGGTCATAAATAGACTGGTTAACTCCTATGTTCCAGCCTTCTGTATTAATATCAAAAGTTTGAAAAGGAATAAGGCTACCACCACTTTCTGTATCACCTTTGGTTTTGTTCCAGCCCCCATTGATTTGCGGCAAAAATGCGGCAAAGGCTTGTTTTTTCCCTTCGCTACTGGCATTTAGTGTGTTTTTGGCAGCAGATAACTGTGGGTCATGTGCTTCGGATTGTTTAAAGACTTCGGCTAAATCTGCACTTAATGCGGAAAAGCTAAGAGTCAAAGCGCTTAGGCTTATTGCTAATTTTTTCATAATTTTATTTGTGTTTTATAGTTCGAATACTGATTTTTCTTCTAGTGTTTGTAATGGTTTGACAACAGTTTCGAATAAAGTTTCAATTTGAGCTTGTCCATCTGTGCTTTTCGTAATGAGGCAAGCCGACATAATAGGGTAAGTGCCAACAATGGCAAATATTTTCCCATCTTGTTTAATATTCTCAAGTAAGAATTCTGGTGTTTCTTCAAATGAACCCGTAGCAACGATACAATCGTACTTATAGGTAGAATTTAGGTTAAAAACATTATTTTTTTCACACTTAACATTGGTAATATTGGCTTCTGTTAATTTTTCAAGTGCTAAATCAATGAAATCTTGATAAATATCAACACTGGTAACGTGATCTGCAGATAAAGCCAGTAAAGCTGTCATATAAGCACTGCCTGTGCCAATTTCTAATATTTTTTCTGTACCTGTTAAGTTTAACGACTGCAAAATTCGCCCCTCTAGTATAGGCTTCATCATGTATTCATCATGAGCCATTGGGATTTCAAAATCACTAAATGCTAGTTTTCTGTGTTCGACAGGGGCAAATTCTTCACGCTGTAGCTTGCGCATCAGGTTGATATTATCTGGACTGACAAAGTCCCATGTGCGGACTTGGTTGAGTAACATGTTTTCTCTAGCTGTATTAAAATTCATTGTTTTCACCTAATTTTTGGTTCTTTGTGGCAATTGTCTCTATAATTGCGCGGTTAGAATAATTATTTAACGAATAGTGGGTGCATAAGTTACCTTAAAACTATTATTAACACAATGGGCTAAAAGTCACTAATGCATGTAAAACAACTCAAAGAACTGTTAATTGACGGTCTAAAAGATCTTAATCTTGACACCGCTCAAGCAGATAAGCTTATAGACTATGTTTTGTTATTGGAAAAATGGAACAAAACCTATAATATTACAGCTATTCGTGACCTTAAGCAGATGGTTATTTTACACCTGATTGATAGTGCGTCAGTTTACCGCTATTTAATCGGAAACTCAATCATTGATGTCGGAACTGGTGGAGGAATTCCAGGAATTATCTTTGCTATTCTCAATCCTCAATTAAATACAACTTTATTAGACAGCAGTCAAAAGAAGACTCGATTTCTACGATTTGCCCAAAGGCAGCTTAAATTAGCCAATGTCACAATAGTTTGTCAAAGAGTTGAAAAATATCAAGCCATAAAACCCTATGATGTGGTAATATCACGAGCCTTCACCGAAGTCGGGAATTTTTTAAAATTATCTGGGCACTTGTGTGCTGATTCAGGGCAGATGCTAGCAATGAAAGGCCCTCGAATTGAATCAGAAAAGAATGCACAAGAACAAGGCTTTGAATTAGTGCAAGATATTGATGTGAAGGTGCCTTTTTTAGAGGCACAAAGACGATTATTGGTATTTAATAAATTATGAGTAAACAAACTAAAGTATTTGCTATCGCCAACCAAAAAGGTGGAGTGGGGAAAACAACAACCAGTGTTAATTTGGCAGCAGGTATGGCTCAGTTAAACAAGTCTGTATTACTTATTGATTTAGACCCACAAGGAAATGCCACAATGGGATGTGGAATTAATTCACGTGAAGTCCAACCCAATGCTTGTGACATGTTATTGCAAGAAGACAACATCAACAATTTAATTTTACGTGCTGAATCGGCCAATATGGATGTTATTGGTTCCAATACTGATTTAACCGCTGCAGAATTAGAGTTGATGGGACAAAACACTCCAGAAACAGTATTAAAGAAACAGCTCGGTCGTCTAGAAAAGCACTACGACTATATCATTATTGATTGCCCTCCTTCACTCAACATCTTAACCATTAATGCGTTGGTGGCAGCAGATGGAATTATTATTCCAATGCAGTGCGAATATTATGCTTTGGAAGGTTTGGCATCCTTATTAGATACAATTCAACGAGTGCAATCAAGTGCGAATCCAAATTTGGAAATTGAAGGCATTATTCGCACCATGTTTGATGGGCGTAATAATTTAGCCAATGATGTCTCTGCACAGTTGCTAGAACATTTTGGTGACAAAGTTTATATCACTGTTATTCCCCGAAATGTGCGTGTGGCAGAAGCACCATCTCATGGAATGAGCGTTATTGAGTATGATAAATCATCTCGCGGAGCGATTGCTTATATTGGCTTTGCCGGCGAAGTAATTAGAGGAAATAGCTAATGGCAGCAAAGAAAAGAGGTTTGGGGCGCGGACTTGATGCACTTTTAGGTGCAAAACCCAAAGATGTTGGCAACCAAAGAGGTTCAGATAAACAATTAACAGAGCTAGATGTTGATTTGATACGACCAGGAAAATACCAACCTCGAACCAAGATGGATATGATGAAACTGCGAGAGTTGGCTGATTCACTCAAAGCCCAAGGAATGGTGCAACCTGTGATTGTGCGTAGTATTGGAAAAAACAAATATGAAATTATTGCTGGTGAACGCCGTTGGCGTGCTGCTCAGATAGCAGAAATGAGCAAGATACCTGTCGTTGTACGCAATGTTGATGATCGACAAACCATAGCTATGGCGTTGATTGAAAACATTCAACGTGAAGACTTAAACCCATTGGAGGAAGCCGTTGCCCTGCAACGCCTGATAAAAGAGTTTGAACTCACACACCAAGAAGCCGCTAATGCCGTTGGCCGTTCACGTGTAGCCGTGAGTAATTTATTGCGTCTTTTGGATTTACATAAAGATGTTAAAAAATTAGTTGATGATGGCAAACTTGAAATGGGTCATGCCCGTGCCTTATTGGCACTAGAAAAAAACCAACAATTAGAAGCGGCCCATGAAATCATCGCAAAAGCGATGAGTGTTCGCGTCACAGAAAAATTTATTAAATCTTTTGGCAAAGAAAAAATTGAAATGCCAGAAAAGAAAGTCGATAGAGATATTCTAAGACTTGAACAAGAACTAACAGAAAAATTGTGTTCAACAGTGGAAATCAAACACAGCAACAAGGGCAAAGGAAAACTAATCATCAACTACCACTCAGTGGATGAATTAGATGGAATACTTGCCCGAATTAAATAACAGAGAATCATGTAAAGTTCTCTAATTACAAACAAATTCACACACAATAACACATAAGGCTATGTCAAATACAACATTACAATCCCTAGAAAACTGGGTTAAAAAAGTGGCGCAATTAACCGCGCCTGAGCAAATCGTTTGGTGCACAGGTTCTGAATCTGAAAAGAAAGAACTGGATGATTTATTATTATCAACAGGTGATTACATTAAATTAAATGAAGAAACGCATCCGAATTGCTTTTTGCATTTATCCGATCCGCAAGATGTGGCACGTGTTGAGCATCTAACATTTATTTGTACGGAAGAAAAAGAAGATGCAGGTCCAAACAACCATTGGATGAACCCTCAAAAAGCACATGTTAAAATCGATGAGCTGTTTGAAGGGTGCATGCAAGGGCGCACCATGTATGTTATTCCTTATTGTATGGGCCCAATTGACTCGCCCATTTCTCGCTGTGGTGTCGAAATTACAGACAGCGCCTATGTCGTGCAAAATATGCGTTTAATGACACGTATGGGAACACCCGCACTAAAGCGAATAGAAAGCGAAGGACACTTTGTTAAAGGTTTACACTCAACAGGAGAACTTGATCCTGATCGTCGTTATATCATGCACTTTCCTGAAGAGTTGACCATTAAATCTTATGGTTCAGGCTATGGTGGTAATGCCTTGTTAGGCAAAAAATGCCACGCCTTGCGCATTGGCTCATACCAAGCGAAAACAGAAGGTTGGTTGGCTGAACATATGCTTATTTTGGGTTTAGAAAACCCACAAGGTGAAACCCATTATATAGCAGCGGCCTTTCCATCTGCTTGTGGCAAAACAAACTTAGCCATGTTAATTCCACCAGAAGGCTATGTTAAAGATGGCTGGAAAATCACCACAATAGGTGATGACATTTGTTGGATGCGCTCAGGAGAAGATGGACGATTGTGGGCAATTAACCCTGAGGCTGGCTTTTTTGGTGTAGCTCCAGGTACGGCACAGGACACAAACCCTAATGCACTTGCCATGTTATACCAAGATACTATATTCACCAATGTTGGTTTAACCGATGATAATCAACCGTGGTGGGAGGGACTCGATGATAGAGTGCCTGTTCAGGATTGGAAAGGTAATCCGTATAATCCTGAAAATGGTCCTGCTGCTCATCCAAACTCTCGCTTTACTGTAGCATCAAAGCGTTGCCCGAGTTATTCACCCAAGGCAGAAGATGCTAAGGGAGTGCCTATATCGGCCATCGTATTTGGAGGTCGTCGCGAATCACTTGTTCCTCTTGTTACTCAAGCACGCAATTGGGCTCACGGTGTCTTAATGGGTGCAACGGTTGCATCCGAAACAACAGCAGCTGCAACAGGAGCTGTGGGCGTGGTTCGCCACGACCCAATGGCAATGAAACCATTTTGTGGTTATCATTTTGCAGATTACTGGTCACACTGGTTGTCTTTTGACAAAAAAGGGGCAAATTTGCCAGAGGTCTTTACTGTTAATTGGTTTAGAAAAGATGAAGATGGTAAATTTATGTGGCCAGGCTTTGGTGATAATATGCGTGTACTTGAGTGGATAGTTAAACGGGTGGCAGGAAGAGTTGATGCACAACCATCAGCGTTAGGTGACATGCCAAAAATAGAAGATTTTAATCTTGATGGATTGGATGGCTTTGACAATGAAGACTTAACTCGATTACTTGCTGTAAACACAGCTGGCTGGGAAGATGAACTTAATAATACAATAGAATACTTACAAAGTTTTGGTAAGCGAGTGCCTCAAGAGCTATATGAGGAGCTTAAGATAACTCAATCTAAACTAGAGTAAATCTGCTCCAAAGCCATGTAAGGCAATGGTAAAATAGTTGTTTTATGGTAAATTTACAGAAAATGACATTAAAATGGTTTTCATACTTATTTTATTAGTTTATGCTAGTGTTAATTCAAGCTGTAACAATTGTTTACAAAAAGGGGAGTAGTATGGACATAGCCAATTATATTTTTATCGTCGCCGCCGCATTAATGGCCTATTGTTTGTTTTTGGTATTAACGCTTAAGTCGCAATTTTCAGGTGGTTTAGTTGGAAAGTACTGGAAGTATTTAACTGTCTTAGTGGTTATATTTACTTTGGGCTATTTTGCTTTACCATTTTTCAATCAATTACCTGAGCATGTTTTACGTTTGACAGTAGCAGGCGTTTTTGTTTTTGGGGCACTATATGTTTTGATTACCATTAAGCTAATCAAGAGCATTATAGAAGCGTTCTCTGATTAGCCATGAGTAAAATCTACCGCAGAACCGCAAAAGGTGATGAAGAAATTGAGAAAAGAACCTATAAATTAGATCATTTCCACCGCTTTGTGCTTATTATGATAAATGGCAAAAAAAATGCGGATGCAATTATTTCAAGCTCCTCTGAGCAATGGCATCCAAAACAGTGTATAAGTGACTTAGAGCACAGTGGTTTTATTGAAAATATAGACAACATTCCAAATGTAAAAATCAAGTCAAGAGTTGGAAACTTGCAACAAGATTTGATTGCAACTATTCAAAAACACTTGCCAGATAATAACACCAAAGTTATTAACAAAATCCTCAATGCAAAAAATACTCGTAAAAAGCTCTCTGATGCAATAGATAGTGCCTGTATCTTTATTAAGTTAACTATTTCTGAAGATATTTCAAAAAACCTTAAAATCGAATTGCATAAAATTCTTGATAGCTCAACAGAGGTATAATCTAGACAAAATAATACAGACAGCAAAAAAGGATTGCAAAATTTGAGTTACAGGTGCTATATTAGTAAACGGTAATTTAGCAACGCCTTAAATAAAAAAAATTTAGACTTTCAGCTAAATAATAACACACATTAGTAAGAGCAGAGTAATGCACTTAAAAGAGGAGATAGAATATGAATACTTCATGGGGATGGCTCAAAAGTGGATTGATACTGGGGGCAGTATTTCTACTAGCAGTCGCTTTAGTTAAACCAATCGGTGTATCAACACAATATGTGATTGCAGATTGTTTTATTTTTTGTAAATTAAACCCAGAGCTAGCAAAAGAGACCATAGATTCTGACGGAAACAAAACCTATTCGAGTTCCAATGCATATTTAAATAAAAGTAATGGCAAATATGCAAAAAGCAGCTTAAATATTTCTAACTATGGCTTTGTTTTTGTTATCGCTATGTTTTTAGGTGGTTTTGCTGCCTCTAAACTGGGTGGTCCAAAAGTTGAAAAGGAAGAGAGCTGGATTCCGCAAGTTTGGCGAGAAAACTTAGGTTCCTCGTGGACAAAGCGGATGATAGGAGCCTTTGCTTCTGGTTTCTTTATATTATTTGGTGCTCGTTTAGCAGGTGGGTGTACATCAGGTCATATGATGAGTGGCATGATGCAAACATCACTTAGTGGCTACATATTTGCTGCTGGTGTTTTTGCTATTGCTGTGCCTGTATCCATTATTGTGTTTAAGAAATAGGAGCTTGTGATGAATTATACTAATATTATTTTAGCACTCGTCGTTGGCGGAGTGTTTGGTGCGGTTTTACATAAAGTTGGAGCAACAAATCCCAATAAGATTGTTGGGTTTTTACGTCTAACTGATTTACATTTGGCAAAAGTTATATTATTTGCCATTGGTTTTTCTAGTCTTTTGTTGTTTATTTTAATGGCTATCAATGCCATTCCTACATCGCACATTCATGTTAAGTCAGCTTATGTTGGTGTTATTGTTGGTGGTGCTATTTTTGGCATTGGTTTTGGTTTGGGTGGTTATTGCCCAGGAACAACCATTGCTGCCCTTGGGTCAGGACGAAAAGATTCATTATTTATGATACTAGGTGGTCTCGTGGGTGCATGGGTTTATGTCTTAATGTATGGTTGGTTACAAGAGAATCTGGATTGGCTATACAGTGAAATTGCAGGTGGGAAAGTTTCTCTTGCAGTGACAGGAAACGAGTCGGTTCCAGCCTTAATTAATAGCGTAAATGGTGCAGTAGTTGCAGGTATTATTGCAATACTATTTATGGCTGGCGCATATATGTTGCCGAACAAACTAAGAAATTAAAAATAAACTTTTATTAGATTTTAATAACCCTGAAAATTATATTTTCAGGGTTTTTTTATGAGTTTAACTATGTCTTCAAACCACATGCGTGGGTAAAACAAATAAACCCATTGCGATGATTGAAGCTTGTAACGTGTCTGTACGTAGTGTTTGTTTTGAAATAGATACTCAGATATATAAAGAGATTTATCTTTAAAGCCTTTAAGTTTTTTTAAACGCTGTAAAAAATCTCTCCCTTTAAAATTTCTGCTCTTTAAGTAATTACTATGAAAAGAAAAAGGTTTACCATTAAGTGCCTGAAAAGAAATTAACTCACCAAATGTTAAATTCAAAGTTTGCAAGGTGCCACCAATCAAATCATAAAGATTATAGTGTAATGATAAGTCAAAGCATTTGTTTTGTTCTTTTGTGGTGAAGCCTTTCCACATTAAAGCTAAATCATAGAGCCATATATGTTTTCTATCTTCAGGGCGATGAGCTTGAAAATGAAAGCAGGCATAGATAAACGCGTGAATAGAATCAAGGGTTTTGAATAAAAAATCAGAAGCGGCAATTGTGGAGCTCAACTTATAAAGTTTTTTAAATTGAAAGTAAGGGTGGATTTCGGTGCGATTACTAATTTGCCAATGTATATCAAATACGGTGTTGATTTTTTTATCGTCATAAAAACTATTTTGAAAACTGATAAAACGCCCTTGGCGGGAAGATACCGCTTGGTATTTATGGTGTAGTAACAATTTTTCAACAGCACCATAATCTTTTTCATCAATAAATACATCAATATCACTATGAGGTCTCAGAGGCAACTGTTGATAGAGTAAGTAGTTGTAAGCAAAACCTTTGAAGATAAAAAATTCTATCTTATTTTGGTTTAATAATTCACATAAAATTTTAGATTTTGAAACCCAGTTTAGGTATTTAGCTTGTTGAAGCAAGTTTGCTTTTTGTAGCTCTGTAGAAGGGTTTAGTACAGATACAATGGGAGCAAGCCCTTGATTAATAATATGGGATACCTGTGTAAAATTAGATAGTTGTGAATCATTCGCAATAAGCTGTGATAGTAGTAAATGCTCCTTAAACATCGTAATAATGGCGATACCATGCAATAAACTTGTCAATACCACTCTGAATGGTTGTATTAGGTTTAAAGCCCACATCCTTGATAAGTTTACTCACATCTGCTTGCGTATCTGCTACATCTCCTGGCTGTAAAGGCAATAATTCCATTTGAGCTTTTATGCCTAGGGCGTTCTCTATTGCGTGGATATAATCCATAAGTTTTACTGGATTATCATTGCCAATATTGTAAACATGATAAGGAGCAGATGACTCAGCAGGGCTGGCATCCGTAAAGTCATAATCTGGGTTTAAAACAGGTGGCTTATCAAGCACTCTAATAACCCCCTCAACAATATCATCAATATAGGTGAAGTCGCGGGTGTGATTGCCAAAGTTGAAAACTTTAATGGGTTTTTTTGCCAAAATGTTTTTGGTAAATAAAAATAAGGCCATATCGGGTCGTCCCCATGGACCGTAAACGGTAAAAAATCGCAACCCTGTTGTGGGAAGATTATACAAGTGAGAATAGCAGTGTGCCATGAGCTCATTTGATTTTTTGGTCGCTGCATATAAAGAAAGAGGGTGGTCAACGGAGTCCTCTACTCTAAAGGGCAGTGATTTATTTGCTCCATATACAGAACTTGATGAAGCATAAACCAAATGTTTGATTTCGTGGTGTCGGCATGATTCAAGAATACTTAAAAATCCGGTTAAGTTGCTCGTTAAATAAGACCAAGGGTTTTCAATTGAGTAACGTACTCCTGCTTGAGCCGCAAGGCTGACTACTTTTTTTATGTTGTGGTTAATGAACACATCATTAACGGCCTCTTTATCGGCAATATCAACTTTGTAATGAGTGAAATTACTGTGAGACAGTTTTTCTAATCTAGAGTGTTTTAGTTTAACATCATAGTAATCATTAAGATTATCAATGCCAATAACTGTATCGCCGCGATCGAGTAAATATTCGCAAACATGAGAACCAATAAAGCCTGCAGCACCAGTAACTAAAGTAGTCATTTATAACACCTCACAATCTTTCATCTACAGCATCAGATGGCAACATACCCTTGATGTCAAAAACAATGCCGCTTTTATTTAGCGTACTTCTAACGCCTTTTTCTCCAAGGCGAATAAACTCTTTATGCGAAACAGCCAACAAAACGGCATCATAATAATTTTGTTTCAGTTCTTTTTGCAATGTAATCCCAAAAAATTGTTTTGCTTGATTTTTATCGGCCCAAGGGTCAAAGACATCAATATTAGCATGGCACTTGCTTAGTTCTTGTATAATTTCAATAACACGGGTATTTCTCAAGTCGGGGCAATTTTCCTTAAAGGTTAAGCCCAAAATAAGAACTTTGGCATTAACCACGTGAATTTTACTTAAGGCAAGCTTTTTTAGAAATCTATCAACTACATATTGACTCATACTTTCATTGATTCTTCGTGCTGTTGTTATTAATTGTGGGTAATAACCACTTTCTTGAGATTTATGAATTAAATAATAAGGGTCAACACCGATACAATGACCTCCAACCAAGCCAGGAGTAAAAGGCAAAAAATTCCACTTAGTGGATGCTGTTTTTATAACCTCTAATGTATCAATTCCCATATGATTAAACATAACAGATAGCTCATTCATAAAAGCAATATTCAAGTCTCTTTGTGTGTTTTCTATTGCTTTTGCGGCTTCAGCAACCTTTATAGAGGGTGCTACATAAACCCCGGCTGTTATTATTTTAGAATACAATTCATTTAATATATTTTCAGTTTTTTTATTGGAACCAGCCACAACTTTTGTAATCGTTCTAAGAGTATGCACCTTGTCACCAGGGTTAATACGCTCAGGTGAGTAGCCAATACTAAAGTCTTCATTGAGTTTTAAGCCACTAACAGCTTCTAAAATTTTGGCACAATACTCTTCAGTAGCTCCTGGAAACACAGTTGATTCGTAAATCACAATATCGCCCTCTTTAAGTATGCTAGCAATGGCATTGGAGGCGTTTTCTAATGGTGAAAGCTCGGGCAAATTATTAGCATCAACAGGTGTTGGAACAGTGATTATAAATATATTAGCTGTTGTAAGGTCTTTTAGCGTGGTGGTAAAAAAGAGGCGCTTGGACTGTTGTAACTCTTCAGGACTTGTCTCTAGTGTCGAATCATGGTTGTTTTTTAACTCAGAAACTCTGGTTGCATTAATGTCATAACCAACCGTTGGGTAATGTTCTGCAAATGCCACAGCAAGAGGAAGTCCAACGTAACCTAGGCCAATAATAGCAATAGTGTGTTCTTTATTCATAAATACTTCAATTAAAAAAGGGTAAATTATTTAGGTTTTCACCCATTATGTGTGTTGTTTATAGAGCCACAATACTGTTCCAGTATAAGCCAGTATTTTAATTAGTTTGGACTAGCCAATTCACCGCCGTCATCACCATCTCGCGGATCATCATCGGTTTGCGGTCCACCACCAGGATCAAGTATAGGTGACAAAATATAAGTTATATTCTGTTTTGGCAACTTAATAAGCCAGTTCGCAATATCAGCATAACATGATTGGTAAGCAGGCAAAACTACTTTTTTTAGTACAACGGCACGTGTGTTTTCTAGCAAAAGTTCATCCGTCAATTGATTAGATTTCAGCTTAAGGTTTTCAGCCGCTTTATTGTTTGAAATAACAAAGACGCCATTAGCATTAATTTGACCAGTTAAATAAATTTCATATTCGGGATTTTTATCATCGTCATTATAGACCTCTAGGATGTATTGTTCTTCATCAAAATTAATAGGGCGTGCAGTGCCGTTAAATAACTCAATTGAAGAATTGTTGTCCGTGCCCTCTACGTACTCTGTAATGAGCAAGTCTTTGCGAGATGTAAAACAGTCCTGCCTTGAGAAGTTACCAGAATCTTCTATATCATCAACCAGATAAGTCGTCCATTGTTTGTCACTGATAAATTCATCCATCTCAATGCGGTCACCTGTGCAGGTATTGTCAAAACGTCTTAGGGTTTTATCAACAATAATTGGGCGGTCTTTAGCTTCGCTAGACAGGCTTTCGTTATTAAGCAATATTCTGCCAATACTATCAACTACCGTGGTTTGAATGTTGGGGTTTTTGTAATGTTGTTCAATGCGTTGAATAAAATCCTCCTTGGTTTCAGAGGTTTCGTTACTGCTGTTTTTGCTATCAACCTTGTTAATGGCTGCTGCAACGGTAGAAACAGCACACTGACAAGGTGTTGAATTAATTCCTGATTTTAAAACAACGGCATCTGCCCCTTTAAAAACAAGACCACTAACTTTTTGGTTGGCTACTGATAAAATATCCATAGCGGCATTTGCATCAGTAATAATATAAGTTGACTTAGGCTCGATTAATCCTTTTAATTGAGTTATGGTGCCAGGAAAGTCATAACCGTGAAAATACACCTCAACTTGGTAGTTGTCAGCTAATAAGTCTATGGTTTTATCGGTACCATTATAGAGTTCCAATGCTTGGTTGCTGCCTTGTCCTTCAACGTATTGGGAAATAATTAATTTATTATTTTCCTCTTCATTTTTTTGTTCTTTTGTGTTGGCATCAATACTATCTTCTCTTTGGCAAATAAATTTATGCTGCCCAAGAACCTTATTGAAGTTAAAGATTTCACTGCTATTTTCGTCATTTATACTAACCCACGAAGTAGCAGGATCAAACTCGTCTTGTTCATTATGGTCTCCTTTACAGGTTTTGACCTTTCTCACAAGATTATTGTCTTTAGTGGCGACTTGACGCGCTCCCCAGTATTGTTTTTCTGGTAATTTACCAATTTGACCGATTGAATCAGTGGTTGTTTTAGCTCTATTTTTAGCACGCAAAACAGCATCTATCATATCTTCTGCTTTGTTGGGGACAAGCTCGATAGCTGCCTCAATACCTGCAGAAGCACAACTACATGACGAACTTATTTCTACAAGTGCTTTTTGAACTCGCGGGCGAAGCCTGTTTTCCAGTCGTGAGCGAGCCCAAAAACTTTGTGCGTTACAGCTACAACCACGCATTGTTGCAATAGCAGCAACAACCTCATCGGCACGAGCTGGGGCAATTTGTACGCCTTTACGAACAGAAGAATAAGTGTCCTCACAAGAGGACCATTGTTTTGCAACTGTTTGAACAGCTTTTATCACATCAACATTATTGTCAACCAATTGTTGAACCACTTCTTGTGCTAGTTCTTTATTGTTGTATGCATTTTTTGCTGCTTCCACTGGTAACAAGCCATTGTTTAAGTCATCCTTAATAGAAACATAGGGCGTGGCATTTGTGTAATGCACTCCCAAAACACCAAAAAATAATATTAATAGTTTCATAAGTTTAAACCTTTTATCCCATATTGCAGCAAGTTTTGATGCACCTATATACCATAATAATGTAAAGTACATAGACATATCAATAATAGCCTTTGATTTTAAAGAAAAGAATGTAAATCAAAGATAAATTGTTTTTAGTTCATGTCGTGTATGACAAAAAATTGGTGTTAACTATAAAATGGTACAAAATATATATAGCACACTTTTTGGCAAAATAAACTCACCTTGTCAATTCATTGGTTCATTTAAAAGTGTTAGCGTAGTGTGTAAAAGAGATGATTTAAACCACCCTATTATTCAAGGCAACAAACTAAGAAAGCTCAAGTACAACATTACCAGCACTTTACAAAACAATGTCACTCAATTAGTTACTTTTGGAGGAGCATTTTCCAATCATATTGTGGCAATAGCACAAGTGGCAAAGCTTGCCAATTTAAACATTATTGGCTTTATTCGTGGCGAAGAGTTGCGGGAATCACCTGACAAATGGAGTCAAACCTTACAAGATGCAAACAATGCTGGAATGGAGTTGGTGTTTTTGTCGCGTAAAGAATACCGACTAAAAGAGCAATCAGAAGTGGTAAAAAAGTACTTATTAAACTTTAAAAACCCCATGATTATTCCCGAAGGAGGAAGCAATGATTTGGCTTTACTTGGTGTGGCCGAAATAATTGATGAATTGGCAAAGCAAATAGAACCACCAACGCATATTGTTACTGCTTGTGGAACAGGCGGAACTTGCGCAGGATTAATTGACGGTGTTTACAACCTGGGGTGGGACACTAAAGTCATCGGCATTCCAGTGTTAAAAGGTGCTGGGTTTCTAGTCAAAGATATTGAAAATTTATCCCAACATCATCCTCAAGTTAGTTGGCAATTGTATTTTGATTACCATGCTGGTGGTTATGCCAAGTTAGAGGATAAGTACGTCTTTTTTGGGCAACAATTTAGCAAAAAAACAAAAATCCCCTTAGATAAAATTTACAATGTAAAGTCGTTTTTTGCCGCATACGATTTAATTGAAAAAGGGTTAATTTCAGCTGGGAGCAAAGTTGTGATATTACACACGGGTGGCTTACAAGGTGGAATCATTTAAAGAGAATTTTACAAAACTTACCTGAATATAAAACTATATTGCTGTTCAGAAAGTAAAAAAATATGGGCTTGAGGTTGTTCAAAAAGGTTTATTTTAACGGTGTTAAATTGATTTTTATTGAAAGTTTTTAGGATAGTGTTAGTCACAGCAATAATGTTATTTACTGGTGACAATTCCACATCAAAAGTATATAAAATTACATGAACTCATGGTCTTCTTCTCTGCCTTGAAAAACAGCTGTTAAAGCCATTGAATTAGCTTCAAATTTCAAATGGTTTTGCAAATAGACAGAGGCTTTCTTGTCTTGATTAATTTTTTCAAAATCTTCAGTTAATATTTTCAAACCTAATTCTAACTGCTTGGCTTCATTATTGTAATCAACAATGGCAATTGAGTGGTGATGTGGGTGTGCATAAGCAGCGCTGGAAAAAATCAAAAATAGAAAAACCCTCATAGCCCCAACAATTCATTTGGGTGTTTTAAAGCTATGGTAGCTTGCCATTTTTCTGGTTTTTCATTTGAACCAATATATCCCCACAGCGCAATAGCTGTTTGCATATTGGCAGCATTGCCAGCGGTTATATCTGACAAGGCATCACCGATGTACCAACTTTTTTCAGAATTAATTTTGAGTTTTACAACCGCTGTGTTGATGGGTTCGGGGTGAGGTTTTGAGAATTCGGTACTGTCTCCACCGACAAGAACTCCGCAGTTTTTTAATGCCAATAAAGAGTCAACCAAGGGTCTGGCTAAATAATAAGGTTTATTGGTGACGATTCCCCAAGGGATTTTTTGTCTATCCAAAACTTTGATGAAATCCTCAACCCCAGCAAATAAGCACGACCCCTGGGTTAAAATTTCTTGATAAATATCCAAATAGCGTTTTTGTAATTTTAAAAAAGTTGGTTGGTCAGTTTTTCCAAAAATTGATTCAACAATGGCTCGTGAACCATGAGTAATGAGTTCTTTATATTCAGTATGGTCGGGTTCAATTTCGATAGCGTTTTCTTTAGCTAGCAATTTTAGGGCTTGTAACATATCAATGGCGGTATCTACTAGTGTGCCATCCAAATCAAATAAAAAACCCTTCATGAACTATTTCTTCTGTGCTGCGATTAGATAATTGATTGAAACATCATGCTGTTCCAGCCACGCTTTGGTGGAAATCGGGTTATATTTCATACCGCAAATATCTTTGACTTCAAGCTTCGTTTTTTCAATACCTGCTGCCAACTCAGAAGGCTTGATAAACTGATCGTAGTGGTGCGTGCCTTTTGGCACTAAACCCATCACATGCTCTGCCACAAAAATCCCTAGTATCATGGCTTTAGGTGAACGGTTAATCGTCGATAAAAATAACCAACCACCAGGCTTTAATATTTTCGCACAAGCATTAACAATCGATTGTGGGTCAGGTACATGTTCAAGCATTTCCATACAAACAACGACATCCGCACTACTTTCATGTTGCTTTGCATAGTCCTCAACACTGATATTCTGGTAGTCAATTTTATGACCGCTTTCATAAAGGTGAAGTTTTGCTACCTCTAAAGATTCACCTGCTAAATCAATACCAGAAACATGAGCGCCACAGGCTACCATGGCTTCGGAAAAAACACCTCCCCCACAGCCAACATCTAAAACAGTTTTTTCGTTTAAGTCGACAAATTTATTAACATAATCGGTGCGAACAGGATTGATGTGGTGCAAGGTTTTAAATGGCCCTTGCTCATCCCACCAAAAGGAAGCTTGCGAATTAAAATGCTCTATTTCACTTTTTTTAAAGTTTGTTGTACTCATGTTATAACCACCTACGCACTTTATTTTTGTAATCCAAATATTCTTGCCCAAAAAGCTTTTCCAAATAAACCTCTTCAGGGTCAATCACCCATTTGTTTAATAACCAGAACACAAAAGGCAAACTCAAAATAACATACAAGTTGTTTAACTTAATCGCAACAACAATTTGAGCAACCAAAAACCCTAAATATATCGGGTTACGGGTTATTTTAAAAATTCCACCTGTGTACAACGCATTAGTTGGTGTATGTGGCTCAGGGTTTTGTCTGGTTTTAAAGAAAAAATACAAGCTAAAGCCAAATAATACACTTGCCACAACCATTAAAACATAAGCAATTATCATTTGAACATTTACACTAATTGGAATCGCTAAGGAGTAAATAAAGCGGTTGAGTAACCAAGCGACAACAATAAAAATTAGTGGTATCAATGGCGGTATTGTCTTGACTTTGGCATGGTCTTTTTTGTTTTCATCATTCATTGCTAAATGGTACATTCTTAGATACTAAAACGCAATAATTTCAGTAATGGTATGAAACAATGAACAAAAAAAAGCAAACCCTAGTGGTTTGCTTTTTAAAACAGTAGAGGTATATGCATAACTAAAAACAGTGGGAGTGTAGCCCACATTGGCTATTTTTTCTCTAAAAACCAAACTATAGAATGACTATAGATTCAATTTTTAGAGAAAAAACTAGCTCAATGTGCATCTCCACCCCATTCGCCCATAGTTATGCATATACCTCTATAGTTTAACTTTCTTGAGGTTAAACTTATTTTAAGACAAAAGTCACTTTGATAATCACACGATATTGATCAATTTTACCATCTTTTACGGTAACTTTTTGGCTTTCAACCCATGCGCCTGTAACATTTTTTAATGTTTCTGTGGCTCTTTTTATACCATTTCTGACGGCTTTTTCAAAACTTTTTGATGAAGAGGCTGACACCTCGGTAATTCTTGCTACGCTCATTATTAACTCCTATTTTAAGATGAAGGTGACTTTCATATTGACACGGTATTGATCGATTTTACCATCTTTCACTGTAACTTTTTGTGACTCAACCCATGCACCTGTAATACCTTGAATAGTCTCTGCTGCACGTGTGATACCTTTTTTCACAGCATCTTCAAAACTTTCATTAGATGATGCAGTAATTTCTGTAATTCTTGCGATACTCATATTTTTCTCCTTTTTATGGATTTATTGTTCTTAAAGACACCCGCCTTTAAAGCCTATTTATTATACATTAATTTTAAATAAATTAGAAAAAAAATTGCAAACTAGCATTAATGACTAGCTTCAATTGTTTTTCTTACATATTGTTTGGTAAACTTTTGGCGACATTCCAAACTGAGCTTTAAAACATTTAGAAAAATGTGGCAAAGAACTAAATCCACACTCATCAGATGTTATGCTCACTTGATAACCATCTTTGAGCATAATTGCTGCTTGTTGCAAACGGTATTCACGCATTAAATCCATTGGATTTTTATCGATTAATGCCTTGAGTTTTCTTTGTAACTGCCGTTCACTTACTGCCATATCGCTAGCAAGTTGTGGTCTTTGGTATAATGAATCTTTATATTTATTGGCAATAATAACATTGAGTTTGTTGACAAAGTCTTGATCTTTTTTCGACAAATCAATGGTGCTTGGTGTATTTTTTCCCACCTTTACCTTTTGTGAATTCTTTTCTTTAAGTATGTTACGAATAACCAAGATACTTTCTAATTGCAACAAGAGTTCTTTTACATCAAAAGGTTTAGTTAAATAAACATCAACGTGTTCACGCCAACCTCTAGTTCTACCTTCTTTGCTATCAAGTGCCGTTAATAACATTAAAGGAATATGCGAAGTTCTCCCATCTGAACGTAAAATACGCGACACATGAAAGCCATCCATTTCGGGCATCATCACATCACAAATAATAATATCAGGAACATGTTCTATTGCAAGAGCAATACCTTTTTTACCTCGGTCAGCGAGTAAACAATAATAATGTTGTTTAAGTGAGTCTGCAATATGGGCTCGCATATCGTTATTGTCTTCAATGATGAGTATGGTTTCGTTGCGTTTGTTGCCAACTTTTTCACTTCTTAACCCAATTTCTTGTACTTGTTTAGCTTCGTGGCAGAGCTGTTTTACCAACATACTTGAGTTGTTGTTAGCTTGAGTTTTTACCGCCTCTTCATCACTGCAATGAAAAGTTATCGCAAAAGTACTACCAGCACCCAACTGGCTAGTGGTTTCAATACTTGCATTATTAACCTTTAAAAGTTCTTCAACTACACTCAAGCCAATCCCAATACCTTCAATATTTTGGTGCGAATCCAAGCGTTTAAAGCGATTGAATATTTCTTTCTGTTGTTTTTCGTCTAACCCACAACCTGAGTCTTTTACTTTTAAATAAAATTTTTCATTCACTAGTTTAGCACTGACTTTAATAGTTCCTCCGGTTGGAGTGTACTTGATGGCATTTGACAACAAGTTACTCAAAATAATATCAAGTGCATCTTTGCTTACTTTTATACAAGCATTATTATTATCATTGAGCTTAAGTTCGATTCTTTTTTCTTTGGCACTATCGGTGAAAGATGCAACGATGTCTCTCACGTGTTTTTGTGTATTTATGGTTTGGAATTTGATTTTATCAAAATCTGAAATCTTGGCAATTTGCAATATCTGTTCTATCATGGTTAATAAACGGTTGGCATTTCTATTGACCATTTTAAGAGCATTGATATCTGAGTGTGGAAGGTGTGAATTAAGTAATTTATTAACTGGTCCAAGAATTAAGGTTAAGGGTGTGCGAAATTCATGCGAAACATTAGTGAAGAGTTCATTTTTTTTGGCAAGCAATGTTTCTACTGTTTGTTTTTGCACTTGCAGTTCTTTGGTTTGTTTTTCAACTTCATTTTTAAGCATTGTGGTTATGCGTAAATTTGCTTGATTTTTTCTTTTAAGATACCAATAAATCGTACAAATACCAAATAAAATATAGAGAAAATAAGCCCGCCAGCTTAACCAAGGAGCGGGTTTGACAATGATTTTCAATGACTTGCCTTGCTGGTTCCAAACACCATCTTTATTCGAGCCTTTGACTCTAAAGGTGTATTCACCAGAAGATAGATTTGTATAACTTATTTGTCGATTATCTGCATTCACATAAGTCCAGTCTGGATTTAACCCCTCCATCTTGTAGGCGTATTTATTACGGGATGGGTCAGCATAATCTAGTGCCGAAAATTCAAAACCAATTACATAATCCTTATGCGTTAATACTAGTTCATCAAGTTCATTAATTGGTTGTTCTAACATAAAGCCACTCTTATATTGCCCAACTTTAATTGACTGTCCAAAGCGAGTAAAATCGGTTAAGACAATATTAGGAGGTTTTTCATTTGTTACTATATCCTCAGGATTGAAGGATATAATGCCATTTGTTAAACCTAAATATATCTTTTTACCACTATAATATGAAGAGTTAGGTAAGTAATAATCATTTGACTTTCCTGTAATATTTATAAAAACAAATAATTTATTTGTTTTTAATTCAAACCTAATTAAACCTTTATTTGTTCCTAACCAAAGACTGTTTTTTTTGTCTAATGTAATGCTATTTAATAAAAACTGTTTGAAAAATTTATTTTTAAGGTTAATTATTCTTATTAATTTACCATTTTGATTAAATACCAAAACTTTATCTCCTTGAGTTCCTATATAGATATCATTAGTTGAGCTAATATAACTAGCAGATATGGCTGAAGATAAATGACTGTTGATTTTTTCAAAAGGGAGTAAAGTGTCATTTTTTATATAAAACAAACCATTGGGATAAGTTACAATAACCCTATTGTTTGCATCACTAGCAATGTTGATAGCCTTTGTGTTTTCTGTGTTTTTTATAACCTTTATATTAGAAAATTTTTTATAATACTTAAAAATCCCTTTGTTTGTTCCAAGATAAATATTCTCTTGGCTCTTGTGCGTAATGTAGATTACATCTTTGAAATCTAAACTTTTTATTCTATTGGTTTTGCTATTATAGGACTTAATACCTTTTGAAGTAGAAAGCCAGAAATTATCTTCTACCTTCATTATTGAATAAATTGTATAGTTATTATTGGACTTGGTGTTGAACAATGTACATTTAAAGAGCTTTTCGTTATATTTTACAAGCCCGCTACTTGTACCTAAAAGCATCTCATTCTTACCTAATGGTAAAATTGCATAAGTTGTGGATGACTGTATACAAGAAAGACTACGGGTTGATGTCGTTTCATATTTAAAATTTATTAAATTTAAATCTAACTTACTAAGTCCATTATAAAAATTTCCAACCCATAAAGTGTTGTTTCTTGAAATATATATTATATTTATGTATTTATCAGACAAATTATTGTTTTCAAGTCGATTAATTGAAGAGCTCTGTATATTGTTGAGTTCATCTATATAAAAAACCCCTTTATCAATTGTAGCTACCCAGGCTTTATTTTTATGTTTAACTACTTTTAGAATTCTTGTATTCATTAGCTCCTTAGGAGGTTCCTGATATGTTTTTGTTATAGTGTTATAAATAAAAAGTCCTTTTGATGTACTAATCCAGTACTTGTTATTTATTTTTACAACATCATGAATATACAAAGTTTTATCGCCTTGTAGCTTCATGTGGTGTTTAATTCTTCCAGTAGTGCTATCTAGGCTATAAAAACCATTTTTGGTTCCTATTAGTAAGGTTTCTTTATTGTCAATAGAAAGGGAAGTAATCTTTTTTCCTTTTAGGCCTGTTTTAAGGTTAAACTCCTTCTTAGTGTACGAATACTTAATGAGCCCTATTGTTGTTCCTATCCATATTGCATTTGAAGTTTTACTAATTGATGTAACCAGAGGATTTTTTCCATCAGCATTAAGAAAGGGGATTTTAACTATTTCCCACTGGCTTTCTGTTCTTTTATATACTCCATTCTTACTTGTACCAACCCAAATAGAATTTTGTTTATCAATCACTAAGGATGTAACAGCAATATCATTATTTAAAGGTATATTGATTTTATTAAAGTTATAACCATCAAATTTAAAAAGTCCTTTGGTTGTCCCTACCCATAAATACCCTATATTATCTTCTAGTATCACTTTAACACTCAAAGAAGTTAAGCCCTGACTTGTTCCATAATGTTTTAATGTGGTTACAGCTGAAAAAATTGAATTTGAAAATATTATAATAAAAATAAATAAATATTTAGTCATTGAGAAACCTTGTGAACAGTGCCAATTTTTGTACTTGAATTTCTAAAACTAACTGTATATAAATTTTATTATATACAGCTAATAAAGATTAATCTACGGTAGATTCCATTTAAGTTTACTACCATTGTAGCGGGGCTACAAACTATTACTATAGATGCCCTGATATTACTTCAAAACAAGATGGATCATGGGGAATTTGCTCCTTAGTCTGTAACGGTCTACTTTTATTAAGGTTTGAGTATACAAAGTTCTTATTGTTTAAATGATATGACTGCCATGGAGGTGGATTGCGAACATTGAAGCTACACTCTTTATGAACTGGGATTGTTTCGTATAGTTCATCGTGAAAAAGACAAAGTGTATAAATAGCTGCACTAGCATTGCAGGAGAGAAGGGATATAGTACTGAAAACCCCTATAATTAGTATGTTATATTTTTGTGTCATAGTTTTTCCAACAATATTTTAAAGAGGCTAAATCGTAAGGTTGCACATAGTATTGAGTCAACAGTATGTCTTGTATAGTTAAATAATTGTCCGTTATAGATAATTATTGCAGTAACTCTAATAAATTTCAGACCTTTGTAAGCTAACTTGATTTAATCAAATAGAGTTAAGATGCGCTCATGGTATTAGGATTTCCTATGCCAAGATATGGACTATATTTTTAATATAGACATAATTATTAATCAACTATTATAGAGAAAATTATGAATAAAATAATATTAACACTGGCCCTAACTGTTACACTTGGTTCTGCCTCAGCTAGCAAGAGTAACATTGAAAACAAACAAACTGGCATGTTATATAAAGCTTCGGCAAATTCTGGCATCCATCAAACATTAAGTTCTAAAAATACAGGAAGTGAAATGGCATGTTACAAATCGTGTATTGATGTTTTCATTAACTGTATAAATAACCCTTATGGAAGTTCTTGGGTATTATGTGAAATTAAAATGGAAAACTGTATGGCTGGATGTGAAGGTCTATAAGCAGTTATAATTATTCAGTGTTAGTTTACATTGAAAACTAACACTGTTTTTATAAAAACTACACCACTACTGTCCCGTTAACTTTCAAAACATCGTCATTTGATTTGGATTTAATTTTGGTATATTAATCGGTATACCTTCTAACATAGGTATCAAGGGGTGCAGCCTTGTCACAATGTAACATCATTTTAAATTAACCCCGTATCTATTTATCTTATCCCAAAACTGCTCCCACCGATCGCCTGACTGAACCAGAGCCCTTAATGTTAAAACAATGTGAGCC
>Ga0256834_1000132_pt1 | contig 49936 bp, 54 predicted proteins | sample 4281140metaG_FD_190536 | JGI IMG/M metagenome (GOLD analysis project Ga0256834, IMG submission 190536) | Hydrothermal vent microbial communities from East Pacific Rise, Pacific Ocean - 4281-140 | ecosystem: Environmental > Aquatic > Marine > Hydrothermal vents | place: Pacific Ocean: East...
GCTCAACTTGCTGTCGCTCAACCTGCTGTTGCTCAACCTGCTGTCGCTCAACCTGCTGTTGCTCAACCTGCTGTCGCTCAACCTGCTGTTGCTCAACCTGCTGTCGCTCAACCTGCTGTTGCTCAACCTGCTGTCGCTCAACCTGCTGTTGCTCAACCTGCTGGTGGAATAGCGATACCTACTATAAATTTTGGGTAGGTACTTAATATAATGATACCTAAAAGCTTAATAGATGGAGAAGACACAAGTGAGCAAGTATGGAGTGTATTTTTAGAGGATACCAAAATTACTCTACATATTCAAACACATACAACTATAGCTGTACCGATACAAGTATTAGAAATAAGTGATACACACTTAAGATTAAAAGGCATGGTAACAGTACTTATAAGTCACAAGGCTTTAACTAAAAGAGCTTTAGCCTTACTTTATGCTGAATATCCAGAATTTTTTAGCGAAAACCATTAGATTACCCTGCTCTCTTAGGAGAGTAGGACTAAACTAATATAAAGGATAAAACAATGGTAGAGTTAACTAAAGAAATGAAAACTTTTAGTGATGCTAATATAAGAGATAAAGACTTAGTAAACGCATACAAGTATGTAGATAAAACTAGAACACAGTACTTAATACACTTACAAACATATAAGAAGAGAAGTCTATGGGAGTACTATATTAACCTACACTCAGCCGCTTACTTAGCAAGACAAATAGAATTAGGACATACAAATGCTTAAACATGGTACAATAAGCCCTTACTCTATAGTAAGGCTAGAAGATATAATTGATACTTTTGATATGAGTAAGCCTATCTTCTTTGATATGGAGAGTTATAATGCTACTAAGCTATATAAAGGTGGTTTTTATGGTAGTATTAGATTAGCTCAGTTTATGCAAGAAGGTTGGGATAGGTCTTTAATAGTTGACTTTAAGTACCTAAGCACTAGCGAAGAAGCTGGAAATATGTTGTATAACTTAGTTATGGAGGGTATTATGATAGGACAAAACTTAGCCTATGATTTCTCTTTACTACAAGAACACCTATCAAGAGAATTTCCTAACAAAAAGTGGGAGGTTTACAAAAAAGACCCTAGTACATACCACGACACCCTCTTATATACTAGGGATTTATACCCTTTACAGAAAAGTCATATCTTTAGTGGAAGGTATTCATTAGACGATACATATGATAGTGTATTAGGATATAACCCATATACAGAAATGAAGATTAACAAAACAAAAATGCAAAAGTCTAACTGGGAGCATAGTTTAGGAGAGTTGCAGATAGAATACGCATCTAGTGATGTGTACCACTTACCTCAACTATGGAACAAGATTAAAGAGAGAGAGGCTACAATAACAAGTCAGATGACACAACAACAAGAGGATAACTACTATCTAAGAAACAAAATATCTCATGAAGCTGTTCTAATTGGTGTTAAAATGCAAGATACAGGGTTAACAATAGGCTATGATGAAACTGCTGATTTTATTGTTAAGCAGAAACACAAAAGAGATATATCCTTTTCTAAGTTAGTTAACCTAGGTATGGATAAGAATTTAAATATTAACTCCTCCTCACAAGTTAGTAAGTGGCTTGATTTACCTAGTAGTAGTAAGGATATACTTAAGCGTGTTCAGCATTTAGATTTTAATGATTACTTAATTGCACTAAATGGTGATGATGAAGCTGAGTTAAGAAAAATTAATAACAGTAGAGTATCTAAAGAGGCAAAAGCTGATAAACTTATTAAATTAGAAAATAAACTAGCAAAGCGTCCTATACTAACTGCTGAGAGATACTTAGAAGTTTCTAAATGTATGCAGTATATAATGGATTGGAGAGGGGCAAATAACAGAGTAAGCGTAGCTACTAAGATGACTGAGGTTGTACTTAGTAACCCAGATAATAGGATACATGGACACTTTACACCTACAACTGCCACAGGGCGTTATAGTAGTAGTCAAGAGAACATGCAGAACATGCCTAGGGATATGAAGGGTATATTTAAAGCTCCAGAGGGTACTGTCTACATAGGCTTTGACTTTGCTCAAATTGAAATTAGAACTATGTGTGCCTTAACAGGTGAAGAACGCATGTATGAGGTATTTAACAACGATGGCGATATACACCAAAATACTCAAGATATGTGTAACCTTACCCAGAGGGTAGTAGCTAAAAATGTTAACTTTGGTAACTTGTACGGTATGGGAGTACCTACCTTTCAAGATTTATTACTACAGAATGATGTATCAATACCCCGTAGTGAATTAGCTGAAATTAAAAGGAAATTCCTAGCTACTTACCCTAGAATACCAGAGAGTCACGAGATAGGAGCTAGTAATAGCAAGGCTAACAGACCTAACTATTCTATACTAGGACACCCTTACTTTAGTAAGTATTATAACCAGATGAATAACATGTGGAATCAAGCAAGTGGTACAAGTGAAGCATTAAAAGTAGCACTTAGCCTTTATAAAGAGTATAACTTAATATGGAGTCCTGATTGCGAGATAAATTTAAATGTCCATGATGCAGTATTATTTGAGTATAAAGGGGATATGCGAAATTTAGAAGCTTATACTTATGCGATAGGACTTTTAGCTCAAAAAGCGTGGTTTTTATGCCTCACTAAGGGATATAAGGGTGGTTATTGTAAATTATATGATGTTCCTATGCCTATTGAAGTATCATATAGCGACATATGGAGCAAAACAGATAAAGATATACCTGATATAAAGATAGCAGGGAGATATTATATAGAGCATATGGAAGAGGCTGAAAAATGGTTAGAAGCTTTTAAGAATAGGTAAATTTAAGCGTACATTAAGTAAAATAAGGATACAATTTTAACATTAAAATAAAAAGGATTAACGATGGAAGATACATTCATAGAGGCACTACTTACTCAGCACACCTTACCACTAGAAGTAAGTGGTTCAGTTATAAATCAAGTACAAGAGTATAAAGCTATTGGAGCAACAAGAGATATACTTACTATGATACATAAAAGCATCTTAGTAACAGGGTGTGATACACTAGTAACCATTAAGTTTGATGAAAACGCTGAAAACTATATAAGGCTAGAACACGATGTAAATAAACCTGTAACATTAATAGTAGGTAAGTACTTACTAACATTAGTAACTAATTATAGTACTAGTAAGAAACTAGGGTTTGCTTTTAATAAGAATGTAGATTTAATTTATAGACTTATTATTTGTTGTGGGGATAGAAGAGGTGATATGTATAGAGAGAGCATTAATAAGATAGATAAAACCCCTTTTGCAACTAGTTTAGATGAGCCTGTTTCATTTCTTATTAAAAGCTATATGGTAGGTATGGAGGAGTATAATGAAATGCAAAGTGTGTCATAAAAAGTGTACAAGTACGGTTAAGTTCAAGGTTTACTATTGTAGTGAAAAATGTTATAAAATAAGTAAGGATAAATAATGGAAACATACGGTATCACTAACAAGCCTATTATAGACCCAGCGTTAAGTAATGAGAATGAAGGTAACAATGTAACAAAAAAGATAGATGGTAAAATAGTAATGCGTCCTTCTAGCTTAGATATAGGCTGTTGGTATAAATACGCTCAAAATGCAATACTAGGTAAAAAGTCTAAACCATCAGGGGCGAGTCAGCTAGGAACTAGTTACCACTATGCTATAGAATTAGCTTACAGTGAGAAACTATTAACACATCAAACTCCTGATATGAGTGTTATCAAGGACATTGCAGTAGTTAACTGGGATATGGCAGTAGATAAGCTTGATTTATCATTTAACTCTAAAGGTGATAGTAAGGAGAAGGCTAGAGATGACATAGCTAACGCAGTTAATACATATGCTAAAGTAATACCTCAGGTTATACCTATAGCTACAGAACAAAGGTTTACTGTTGGATTACCTAAACCTAGTAGTGTATATTCTGCACTTAGTGGAAGTATAGATTTACTAGCTGATAATAGGTTAAGCACTATTAAGGTAGTTGACCATAAGTTAACCTCAGCTAAAAAGACCTCCAACGCTTATCGTATGCAAACAGGAACTTATGAGTTAATGGGTAAAGCTTTAGGTTATAACATAACCGCTACTGAGTTGCATAATGCAGTGAGAAGCAAGGAATTAAAGACTAAGATTACTCCTGTAACTCAACACATTATAAACCCAACTAGGGATAAGGCTACATTTAACATAATTCAAGCTAGAATGTATGAGTTAATAAACAAGGCTGAGGTTTATACAATGTTAGTTACAGAGAAGTCAATAGAGCCTAATGTAGCAGTTAGCCTTTTATACCCTACAACATCACATGAGCAACATTACTTATGCAGTGAAGATTGGTGCGGGTTTTACTATGAGTGTCCTATTAATAACCCTAGTATGTTCTCTAACTTTAGTCTGTTAGATATGGTTAAGAGTGATGGTATGTCATGAACCAACTTTACGGTGTGAATACAAATAAGAGTGATGAAATGTATACCCCTAGATATGGTGTATTACCTATCTTACCACATATAGCTAAATTAGAGGCTAGATTACAGAAAAAGCTTACTATATGGTGTCCTTTTGATACATTAGAGAGTGAGTTTGTTAAAGTATTGTATGAAAACGGTTATACTGTAATATGTACTCATATATATACAGGACATGACTTCTTTAGTTATAGACCTAATTTTGAGTGGGATATTATGGTTAGTAACCCACCATTCTCTAATAAGAAGGATATCTTTAAGAGAGCATTAGCATTTGGTAAACCTATTGCACTAATAATGACATTAGCATGGTTAAATGACTCAGGGAGCAAATTAGCCTTCTCTGAAACAGGTCGTAAAATGCAGTTACTAATGTTCTTAGAGCGTATGAACTTTATAAGAGGTGATGGGTTAAAACATGATAGTACACCTAGTTTCAGCAGTGCTTATTATTGTAGTGACTTCTTAGAAGAAGATATTGTAATAGAAAGTTTAAAAAAGTATAAGGAGAAATAATGGTTAAGATTAGAGTATTAGAGATACATAGAGAGGAAGATGTTGTGTATGCATCAGTTATACAGTACGACAAAGGCAATAACCTGTATTTAGCTGTATCACACCTTATAAAACATGCCGAAGATATAAGCGGTTATACTTATAGAGATAAAACTAATCTTATAAGTCAAGTGTTAGATTTTGAGTTTGCATTGCATGTAAGAGAGGTCGAAGTATACCTAAACAAGGATGACTAGATGGATAAGTTATATAAGTACAAGGTTATTTATAGAAAAGGCTTTAGTAAGAAGATATATGAAAAAGTGGTTGAAATTACTAAGCAGAACCCTAATATAAGTGACTTTAGACAGGCTATATCTAAAGATGTTAGATATTCAGGTGTACGCTTTGAGAGAGTCGTATAAGATAATAATATTAATAATAAAGGATATATAATGAAAGTAAAAAGAATAGAAACACCAACAAGCACACTAGATAGAGCTGAAATAGCTAATTACTTAGCTACTATATCAGATGTGGTATTTGGTAAGACAATTAAAGACTCAGAAAGGTTATTAAAGAGGTTACTAAAAGAGGCTTATGGTAGTACACCTAGCAGGGTATTAGAGTTCTTACCTTGTACGATATCAGAGGATACTAGTAGACATTTAAATATGGAAGATAGTAGACAGTTCTTTGGGTTCTTTGATAATGATAGGAACTACTACACTAATGCAAGAGAAATACTTAACTGGGGTAGCCTCTCTTTTGATGATATACTAAAGTATGTAAACTTTGATAAATACACAGTGGTTAAGTGTAAAGCTCCTTATTTTATATACGGGCAACTATCTACTCATAACCAGATTACAAGCCTATGTCATAGTAATAGGTACAGTGCTTCAGGTTTAGGTTATTGGTGTCCTGTATCTAATTATGATAGTGACGATTGGACTAATGTAGTTGTGAACTCTTCTCCTATAGAGCTTACGCGATATATGCAGTACACTTTACATCAGCATAGAAGAGAGGTGTATGCTAGGGGTGTAGATATGTTAGAATATAGAGATTTCTGTTTAGGGGGTTATACTAATAACATCAATGCATGGGATTGGTTTATAAATCAAAGAAGCGATAAGCATACACAAAAAGAAACAAGAGAATTCGTAAAAGAAATTAAACATTGTGTATATTGTCCTGATAAACCAGATAACTCTCACGATATGCACTTATACATATAGAGGCTATGTTATGAGAAATACTATAAAAGGTCATGGAAACCCAAACAAGGTCAAGAAGCGTACAAGAATGAACGCTAAAAGAAGGGGTTGGTTAGCACAACAAGAAGACATAGCTAGGCTAAAAGATATAGCCTTTAATGTTTATATAAAGGACTTGAAGCATGTTACTACAAATGATTAATGATATGATACAGTTAGATGGTACTCCTACTGATAACACTGCTATACTAAAGAGGTATACTGATAAAGATGAACATCTTAAGATATTGATTGGTATGATGTACGACCCATTGATTAGGTTTGGTATAAAAATATCTTATGATGAGTTTAATCTAAACTATTTCGATATGGTAGAAGATGATATTTATCGACCAAATGAGTTAATGGAATTACTATTAAAATTGTCAAACAATCAGATAAAAGGAAAGGCTAAAAGAGCCATTATTTACGACTTTATCAACAATAATGGCTCATACATTGTAATGTTCCTCAGGAGGTCTTTAGACTTGCAAATAGGCATTAGTACAATCAAAAAATTAGGTATAATTAGTCAATATTCTTTACAAAAAGGTATACTCTTAAATGATTTAAGTAAAGTGCAATATCCTTTAGTGGCGGATTGGAAATACAACGGCTCACGACTAACTATTACAGTTAGTGGGCAAGAGCAAAAAGTCACTTGTAAACTACTAAAAGGCAGGGTTATAAAGATACCCTTGTTAGAAGACATTATTAAGTTACGCTCTAATATGACAGATTATGTTTTAGATGGAGAGTTAACATTTAATGGAGGCATAACAGAGGCTGATAGGTTAGTAATAAGCGGTTTAATTACATCAGCCACTTCTACTTATAGTGATATGCCATTCACAGGGTTAAAGTTTATAGCATATGATGTACTAAAAAGAGATGACTTTGAAAATTGTAGAGTAGATAGAAATGCTACTTATGTTAAGAGGAGGGCAGTTTTAATGAGTATACTAAGAGATATCTCTCATGAACAAGTTATAGGAAGTGCTAACTTTACTATTAATAACATATCTGAGTTACAAGAGTTAATGGGTGCAACAAAGTCTGAGGGAGGGGAGGGTTTAATGCTTAAGCCTCTTAATAGCCTTTATATGTACACTAAAAATAGTCAATGGTATAAACTCAAAAATATGCAAGAGGCTGATTTAACTATAGTAGGGTATAAACCTCATACTAGAGATAACAGATTAATAGGCTCTTTAGCGTGTGAAGGTTATATTAATGGGTTTAAAGTACAAGTTAATACAGGTTCAGGTTTAAACGAAGCCGATAGACCTATAGCTCTTATGGATAAGTACTTAGGTAAGATAGTTGAGGTTACTTACTTAGAGGTCTTAAGTCACTCTAATGGTACTTATAGTTTAAGTAACCCTAGGTTTGTTAAACCAGAGAGGGCAACACCTCTTTTAGATATACTAAGGGACGGTAAAATAGATGCAAACAATATCAATTACTAAACCTATTAAGATAGGTACAAAACCACTATCTAGTAGAATACTCAAAAAGTTTGTAAAACCTAATAACTTTGATTGGCGACCTCACCAGATAACAGAGGGTATTAGAGCATGGAACTTATTAAGCACCACTGGGTGGGTTTACTTACAACATGAGCCACGGACAGGTAAGACTGGAACATCTCTTTATGCATTAGAGTATCACCCAGATAAACTAAATGTGTTAATTATAACTACTAAGAACGGTATCTTAGGAGCTGATAAAGATAAACTAGGTGGTTGGGTTGACTTTATCCTATCAGCTCAGTCTAAAGGTTGGTTATTACGACATGAATATCGTATCATAAACCACCACTCAGTAAACAAGGCTGTAGAAGATGGTTGGAAACCTAGTATAGTTATTGCAGATGAAGCTCATAAAGTGTTTAGTACTCCTTCTCCCAAGACACCGTTACTTTGGAAGATGGCGAAGATGGTTATAGGTACTTGTCCTGTTATGTACTTATCCGCTACTCCTCACGCTCAAACACTAGCTCAGTTATACTGGCAGTTAGCCTTGTGTGTACACACTCCATTTGTTAAGATGGGTTATGATGACTTCAACAAGTGGTTTGATAGGTATGGTATACTAAGAACTGTTCCTATTGGTAACGGAAAGGCTGTACCTGTATACAAAGAAACTCATGAGGAAGAAATAGAGGAGATTGTGGGTGGTAACTTCTTAACACTTACTTATAAAGATGTTGGAGGTGTGGAGGAATTAGAACCTGTAGATAAGATACACTACATAGAATTAACAGGAGTAGTTAAGCGTATATACGATGAATATCAAAAGAATGAAATAGTAAAGCTTAATGATGTAATAGTTCATACTATGACAGCTAAAGATATACCTGTAAGATTACATCAAATAGAAGGTGGTACACTTAAATATAGAGATATGTTTGCTATTACTAACCCAGACACGGGCGTTAGACATAGAGGAGTTAAACCTGTAGAGTATAACTGGCAATTCCCTGTACATGATAAAATAGCCTATATAAAGGCTAACTGGGGTGATACTAGTGATATATGTATAATGCATGAGTATACTAATGAAGGTAAGCTACTCAGGAAGCATTTCAAACACGCTAGAATACTACAAGCTACTACATTTGCGGAGGCTGTAGATTTATGGCGATACAATGATATGATTATATATAGTATGAACTTTAGTACTAGTAGTTATATCCAAAGAAGAGATAGACAAAAGCATTTAACTAACAGAACTAAGCCTATTACTATACACTATCTTTGTGTTAAGGGTGGAGTTAGTGAAGATGTGTTTAATGTTGTTGTAGAGAATAGAGAGGATTATACTGAGAAGTATTACATGTTAAGGAGAGAGAAAAACCTTACAAGAGATAGTGTATTACAAGGAGTTAAAAGTGCAAGGGTTATATAAACATAGTACAGTTTACGGTATAAGTGATGAGGATTATATAGATGAGTTAAAGCTTTTAAAGTGTGCTGGTGATGTGTTATCTGCTAGTATAACTGCTTTAGAGGTTGATATAAGACTGTTAGAAGCTAGATACTCTGATATAAGACTTATGTATAGGAATGAGTTATCCTCTGATTTAGTGCCTGAAATGCAAGAGATTAATGTTAAAGATACTAATGATTTTATATGTCTATTATCATTAATACCAAAGAAGTTAGTATCTAAAAAGGTTAAATTAAAACGCTTAAAGGCTTTATCATGAATCTTCAAAATTGGAAACATAATAAAGAACTTTGGCAACAAGTGGAGGCTAATTATAGAGATAGTTTAGATAACATTAGCAATAAAGAAGCTAATTTTAGAAACTCTTACTTTAATTTATCAATGGATAGTAAGGCTTTAGGTATGTCACATAGCTATCTTAAGACAATATCTAATTCTAGTGGCAGGAAGTGGGATTTTCTACAGATACTAGCTGATACACCTATAAAAGCAATTAGGAAGTATGAATATTTACAATCTAAAGCCTTGTGTGATTTCAACACATTAACATGGGAGTTACAGGACTCTAACACTATGTCTATATATGATTTTAGTAAGTACTTAAACAAGATAGGGTTATTCAAATGTAAGAACTCTTTTAGCACCATGAGCTTAAGTATTATTCAAAACAATGTCGTTGCTATGGATATAAATAGATTTTTTACTATTCAGGCGGTGCTTAGAGCATATCCTAAGTATAAGGAGTTACACAATGAAACACAATGATTTACAGAAAAAAATTACTCACTACATGAGTCAATTCTGTAGGACAAAGGTAAATGTTGTTAGTACAAATGGAATGCGAGGGGTAAGTGATTTATTATTTTGCTATCGTGGTATATTTATAGCTGTAGAGGTTAAGGTAGGAGCTGATAAGTTAAGAAACTCTCAAATAGCCTTTTTAAATGCTGTTATTGATGATGGTGGTGTGGGGTTAGTAATACACGAAAAACACTTTAGCGTGTTTAAGGCTTTAATGACAGAATGGCATTTGCATGGTAGTGAGAAGATACCTTTGATAATACCCTTAGAACTCTTACCACCTAAAGAGGCAAAAGTTAAAGGGTTTACATTTTAAATCTACTTTGGTGCAAATTTCTTAGTACCATCACTAAAATATAAGATGTCCTTCTTCAATGTATCTGCTGAAAACAGTACTTGATTAAGAGCATCTTGATGTTTTTCGTGAAACAAGGCTAAAGATTTATTATCTAGTCCTAATTTCAAACTTCTAGCAACTTCTGTAACAAACCTAGCCTCTACCTCTCCTAAAGTCTTAAGATACATCGCATAAGTTCCATAGTCTTCTTTTAATGACTTTAATGTATCCCCTGATACTATAGGTTTACCTCCCTTTTTCTTAGATAGTTTTGTTAGGATATTGTCTAGGAACTTTTCAGCGTCTTCCAAAGTTTTTAAATCTGCTGGAGTATCTTTATCAAGATATTTCTTGAATAACCCTGTCTTGTTTACAGTTTCAAAGTACTTTACCCTATCATTTTCAAAAGCTTTTAAACTCTTACTATTTGCTGTTAAACTACCTGCTTTTAAATCAGATAATGCCATTAACATATTATACACATAATTTCTCTGAGTAGAGTCTAGTGTGTGCATATTAAGAGCATTTTTAGTAGCTTTGCCTATCTGAGCTACTGCCTTATCCTGAGCTAACTTTGTATTACTACCTCTAGGCATACCAAATTTCTTAGATACTAAGTGTTGTAATTCATGGTTAAGCGTTTTAGCTCCTTCCTCCCATGTCTTTAAGTTAGCCTTGTTTATTGTTATAACATTAGTTATGCGATTAAATCCACCATCACTATCTAAGGCTTTATCGTTAACAACTTTAATCTGTATATTGCCTATATCTAAGGAAGGTAATGATTTTTGCAACTCTTTTATGCTTGACTGAGTCCATAACTGATTAAGATTATATGTCTTATTAGGCTCTACCTTACTCCATAATTGCTTAGGCTGAGTCTTTTTTGAGTCTATTAAGAACTTAGCTCTACCATCAGGTGCTACTACTATACCATGACCATTAACTCTTTTATTCATTTTAGACCACTCATTAGTTAGTATGTTACTATCCGCTAAAGGTCTAAACTTTTCACCTGTAGCATAGTCCATAGTAGTTATACCTGTTTCAGGGTCTACTGTTAATGACTGCTTAATTTCGGCCATGGCACTGTAACCACCTTTTGTTATTACATCCTTAGTAACAGGGGTTAGTAGTACCGTACTTTGAGCCTTTATATTGTTTGGCATTAGTACTAAGTCTAAACCATCCATATCTAGTGCGTCTATATCCATAAACTTACTAGCTTTACTCATTAACTCCATTGCACCTTTAGCTGTCATAAACTCCTCAGAACCATCAGTTATCTTACTTATGTTAGGGTTAGGGTTAAATGTTAATACATCATCACTAAGTGCTTTAAATATTTTATCCATCTGCTTTACTGAGTAATAGTGATTGTTAAGTACACTACCTTTTGTTTGTATTCTACCCCAAATACCTAGTATAAGTGAGTTCTTTATTCTACCTATTTCAGTAGAAGCTGTTATCTCTCCACTACCTATCTCAGGAGCTTTTAGCTTGAAACTAAGAGTATCTATAAAGTAATCCCTCTGAGCTTTAAAACTATCACCTTCATTAGTAACAGGACTCCAATTCTCAAACTCCCCTGCTCCTAGTTCAGCGTCTTTTGATGCTACAGATAAATCTATATCATTAACTCCCTTAGGATTTCTAGCTTTCATAGATAACACTCTACCTATAGCTAACTCCACCTTAACCTGTTGTTCGTAAGGCAAGGCTTTAACTATTTTGTTATAAGTATCCTTGTTCAAAGTAGACAGTGCTTTAACACTAGCCTTTGCTGCGGACTCATCCATTGCCATATGACCTGTCTTTAATAAGTTAAGAGCAGTGTTAGGGTTTTGTAATGCCTGTTGAAAGGCTCTATCCATTTCACTAATCTCTTTAAGTACCTTACCTAGTTGTGGGTTAGTTGCTTTAGTAAACATATCCACTAAAAACTCATCAGCTTGTTTACTAAAGATATTACCACTCTCCATGTGCTTAGTATATAAATCAGTTCTTTTAAACTCTTCCATAATATTAAGCATGTCCGCTGGTGTTAACTGAAATAAATCTCCATCTCTCCAACCTTTACCTACTTGCAGTTTAATCAACTTAGTAAGCTCTGAACCAAACTCTGACATTATAGGAGCTGGAAAATCCGACTCAGCACCTTGTACCTTGGACTTCATATAGTTAGCTAAGTTCTCACCTGTAGCATCAGCGTTTATCTCTAACTTGTAATTCATAGGTTCTATACCCTTATCACCAGCTCTAAATAAGTTACTATTCATATCTAACCAAATATCTTTCTTAGTACGGTATGCTGAAGCCATGTTTTCTACATTTGCGTCTTTACCTGCAAGTATGCGTGAGAAAACTTCAAAGTTATCTCTATCAGCAAAACCTCCTGCTTCACTAAACCACTTAAAGAATGTATTAGAGGCTACTTCTTCCCCGCCTGCATTAATTGTTTTAACACCTTTAGTTTGCAGTACCTCTAAACCTTCCTCTGTAACCTTCTCCATACTGTTGTATAAATTAGCCTTTATTTTGTTATACTTATCTAATGTTTCTTTATCCCCATCTTTTAACATTCGGGTCATTAGTCTTCTACCCTGAGCTGATTGTGAGCTTGTAATAAAGAGTTGTTCTTCATAGCTTAAGTTCTTAAACTTTTTACCATCTGAGTTCATAGTTTCAAACTCTTTAATCTTATTAGCTAACCCATCTGGGTTGGTTAACTTAGCTTCATCGTACAACGCTCTAGCTACCTTCTTCATTGCACCTTGTGATGTTACATTTACATTCCTTTTAGCTACATGTACTATGCCTTCAAACCCCAGTACCGCGGCTGCGTTGATAGCTCCTGATGCAACTGCTTTAAGAGTATCTTCATGCTCTCCATAAGAAGTAATATAACCTGCTGTAGCACCTGCTACCATCTCACTACCTACTCTAACTTTACCTGATACCCTTTCAGTAACTAAACCACCTTTCTTGTATACTTTAGCTATACTGTTACCCTTCTGAGCTATTGATACTAATGATTTTGCCACTTGAGCTTCTATTAAGGCTACCTCAGGTATTACACCATATATCATACTGAGTCCACTGTTTATCCAAAGTGTTTCTCCGTTCTCATCTTTAGTATGTGTATCCTCCCACTCATTAGCCTCTTTTATAGTTTGTTTAATAAAGTCTGGTGTAATATCAGTATCTTTATAGTACTTATCGTTCCACTCTTTAGCTGTTTCACTACCCATCCAAGAGGCTAACTTAGTAGCATTATCTCCTACCCAGTGACCTGTTTCTAATACAAAGTTTCCTATTGCCATCGTTGCCTTAGTAGTTTGTTGACCAAATGCTAGTAGTTGATTAGTTACTCCATTTTTAGCTTCTTCATCGTACTGCTCCTGAGTGATTATACCTTGTGCTAATGCAGATTTCCAATAAGCATTCTCTTTAGCTATGTCACTATCCATACTAGCTATTTCACTCCAGCTTCTACCTTCTTGTTGTCCTACTGTCTTAACTTCTCTGTTAGCTTTTAACTTTTTAGCTATGTCCTCAGTAGGATTATCCTCTTTAGCCTCTTCTTGTACATTAACCTCAGTATCTATCCCTAGCATACTATCTAAATCATCAGGTATGCTAGTAAAACTATCATCAGGTACTACACTTGGTGCAGGTTGAGGTACTACCTCTTCCTGTTGTGGCGTGTATGATTGCTCAGGAGTCTTAGTATCCTGTGGCGTAAACTTACCTTCTAAATCATCAAATAGGCTATTTACAAATTCTTTATCTAGTGGCATTATACGCCTCCTTGTTGGTTAAAACCTTGTGGTTGGTTATCATTAGTTAACCCACCTGCGTCTAACATTTTGCCTGAGTTATCAGCTATGTTACTGATACCCTGACCTGCTGTAGAACCTCCTTGCATACCACCATTGATATACAATCTAGGGTCTTCTACATCTAAACTACCTAGTTGTTGTGCCATCATTTCTAACAACTTAGCTACTCTCTCACTATTTCTAGTTTTCATGTGCTTAGTAAGTAAGCCTTGTATGTATAATACACTTGCTGGACTACTGTTAGCTAACAGTTGACCTGTTATACCGTTAAGCATACTCTCTAAGTAAACCCTCTCCATTTCATCAGTATCATTGTAAGGTGCTGTGTATATCTCACATTCTATAGCAATATCTCTTAAGCTCATAGCATTCTCATTAACAAAACTAATTTCCCAATTACCCGTGTTCTTGTTTTTAACCTCTTGTTTAACGGGTTCTACCTCTAAACTCCCATTTGCATTAATGTTGCCTGTTGGCATCATAAAAGGCTGATTTATCGTTACCCATCTATCTTGATTAAAGTCATCTAAAAATCTAACCGTTTCAGTTGCTTGTTTATAAGTACTATTGAAATGAATACACTTAATCAGCAATTCTTGGTGCATTAAATTTATAGGAGTAAAAATATATTTTAAAGTTGCTTCACTAGCTCCTCTTTGCCCCTCAAATTTACGACCGCTATCTCCTGCCTTACTTTGCCCCATGAAAGCTTCATTTATCCCTATCGTTTCCATTACAAAGCTTATTGATGTATATAATCTATCAATTTGCATTCTTGCATCATTTGACATACTATCAATTCTAATACCTGTCAATTTGTTAACAAATAATACTTCATTAACCATTTTGTACTTCTTAGTAAATTCAGCTAAATCGTCTTTTCTTATAGCTGTACCATCTATTGTAACTCTGTTAGAGTTTAATAAAAGTTGAAACTGTAGTAAAGCTTGATTAATAGCGTCTTGACTAGGTAGTAACTCTCTGTATAATGAGTAATAAGCATTAGTATCACTCTCTCTTAGTAATGTAATAGGTATCTGAGGAAATGTCTTAACATCTAAGATTTCCTTCTTTAACTCTAAATCTCCATGCCAATGTAGCACTGTAATAGTACCATCTTTAGCCTTAGTAAATGTTTTAATGATTAAGTAATCTTGACCATCAGTCCAGTAAGTAAAGTTGTTCATGTTGTTATATGTAACTATAGATGTAGTATCTGGCAGTAAACCACCTTGATACTCTGAATGGTCACTCTGTAACAAGCTAACCTTAGCTCTACCATACATATCAATACAATCGTCATTGCTAATCCACGCCCACTCATGTATGTATTTAGCATCACTATAATCAGGCTCTCTACTCTTAGCGTCTAGTAGATAGTGCTTGGGGTCTTTGTGGTGTATCTTTATGTCATATATTGCTCTACCTAAGTTATCTACTTCCTCTGTCTGTACAACTTCTATGCTTGGTACACATAAACCTGTAGTTATTAAGTCATCTATCAATGCTGACCTCTTACTATCCCACTTACTAATCCTCTTAGTATATGCATACATCTCATTGTGTAGTAGTGAGCTAACAGTTTCGTCAGGTTTTAATGCCTTAGCTATTGCTGTTGTAACCACCTCATCAAAGTAACCTGTTAAGAGTCTTTTAGTTCTTAATAGAACATTATAACTCTCAGGAACTCGCCTCATAGAGGCTAATTCAGCTATTTGTTGTTGTGTGTAGTGATTACCTTCCATATACCTCTTAACAGTTTGTCCTACTGCAATAGCATCTGAGTAAATCTCTAAAGATGTTTTAAGTTGCTCCTGAGCTGTACCTAGTAATTTAGATATAGCCCTTCCTTTGTATCTTCCTAGTGAGTAAGTGTTCATATCTTTCTCCCTCCTCTATACTTATTGTTCCACATCTTTATTACCTCACCTTTAGCTAACAATGGCTTATCTCTATACTTATCACCTAAGTTATCTTGCATTACTCTGATATCCTTAGATGTTAGTGTTTTATTGAAAAACCTCTTAGCTCTTGGTTGACCTAGTTGGTGTACAGTATACACATTAAACTTACTAGCTGGTTGTCCTAATGCTTTCAAGTCACTCTTTATCATATTGTAATTTACATACATAACTTGTTCTTGTACTAAAGGGTCTGTTTTATAGTCTTCATAGGTCTTACCTAATTTATCTAGTATACCTTTAGCGACCCCTTTATCGCTCATTAAGAATTGACCTTTTCCATAAGCTGTAGAGTTAGGATTTTGTAAGTTATACACACTAGCATCTGTAGCTCCTCCGTTTTCTAAACCGTACACATACTTTAATATGTCGTTATCTTGCTTATTGTATCTTATACCTACACTAGCTAAATCCTCTTTACTAGGAGGCTCTGTTATATAACCTGCTTGAGGTTGTGTACCCTTTGGTTTTGCAGGTGCTTTTTCCATAGCTTGTGCGTTCTTAGTAGCATCTTTATAAGCTACTAAAGCCTCTTTGTATAATTGTTGTGTCTTAGGGTCTGCGTTGCTAAAAAGCTTATTCTCTTTAGTAAAGTCATAGCCTTCTATCTTACCACCGTTGTTAAGTCTATAGTTATAAGCTCCATTTACGAAGCTCTTAATAAACTTCTCTGTTCTTGGGTCATTAATCTTCTTAAAGAAGGCTCCAGCATCATTTGTTTGTAGTGTAGGGTCTGATAGCTTAACACTTCCTAAACCTGTTGTATATACATCATCTCCCCATGTACTTCTAAGCTCCTGTGAGTCTTTTCTAAGACTAAGTGCTTTAGCATACGCACTATAATATGAACCTGCACTTACTGAGTTAGAGAAGTCTATGTTAAAGCTTTCCATACTCTTTTTAGCTGATGAAGTTAAGTTCTGTATAACACCTTCCATATCTGTATAGTCTGTACCAATAAAAGAGCTTGAATATCGTTCTAATTCCTCATTAGTAACACCTGCACCTGATAATAGCTTAAGCATATCTTTCATAATAAGAAAACCTTCTGTATTAGCACCCATTCTAAACTTAGAAGCTATAGTACGCTTAGCTATATCTTTTTGTGACTTAGTAGCTTTAGGGTCTTTTAGTACATTATACAAGTCATCTGCCTCAGTAGCTAAAGAAGTTATATCTAATCCTCCCGCACCCCACTTAGTATCGCCTAGTAATTGACCTACTGATTTAACCGATTTATCATATACACTAGTACCTAAGTTAGCGTATGTAGTACCTATATTCTTTTGTAACTCTTTCCAATCCGCTCTTAACTTGTTTGAAAATCTTACAACTTTACCATGTGCGTCCATAGAGGCTAGGTATTCACTTTGTGTTTTATTAGCCTTTTCTGTACCTTGTAATTGCTTAAGTACTTTAAGTGAACGCTCTGTATCTTTGTTAACTATTCCAGAGAGTAGTTCTTGACTTTGCATGTTAAGTACATCACTTTTATCATTGTTAAACAGTGCATTAGCTAGTTGTGACCTTCTAACTGACATAACCTTCTCACTAGGTTTACCTGCTGTAACATAGTTAGTAACCTTATTTGTTATGTCATTTACATTACCCTCAGTAATATCGTCAGGGCTTAAATTAGTAAGCTCACTTTGTAAGTTATTAAACTTATCTTCTTCCTCTAATTTACGCTGTTGGTCAAAGGTTAAGGGTCTAACAGTCTTATTAGCTTTTACGCTAGTTTGTAGTTTTTGAAAACGCATTAGCCTTTCGTACTGTTCTATTGCAAGTTCTGCCCCTTTACCATCACCCTCTTCTACTGCATCTAAAAACGCTTGTTGTGCGTCTTCTAATGTTATAGGTATTTTACGACCTGTCTTATTATCCATAGACATATAATCACTTAAACCTTTTACTATAGCTTTAGATGAACTGTCACCATTCTTAGAACCTATTAGAGCTTTCTGAAATAAGTCCTTAAGGTTAACCTCACCTGTAGTTACATTTGTAGAAGCTTTCATTAATGTATCTGTATAAGCTGATACTCCAACTCTAACAGGTGTACCTAGTCTTTGAGTAAATCCATCTAAGTCAAACAAGTGTTCTTGCACCTCACCATTTGGTAATTGTATCTGTATTTTAGACTCTGTATCGTCATCTTCACCTTTATCTGGATTAGGTTCAATTTTAAGTACTCTACCACCTAATGACTTTTCTAACTCAGTCTTAACCATTGAGTGAACATTGTTCTCTGTACTGTCTGTAAGCACTCTATTTAACTCTGTATAATCATTAGTTTTAAATGTGTTCATCATAATAGTATCTAGTGCGTTTACATTAGTCTTATTATTTTGCTTCTCTATGTTTGCCATCATATCATAAAGAGCTTGGTTCTTATCTTCCTGTCTACCTTGTTGTTTAGATAGTTCTTGTTGAGATTGGTCAAAAAGAGTATTCTTTTGATTAGCTGTTACTTGATTTCTCTGTTCCTGATTACCTGTGATAGCTATGTTCTGCTGTAACTGTTCTAACTTTAACTTTCTATCAGCTTCTAAGTCTAATACTTTTTGTTGGTCATCTTTAGCCTTATAAGACTTTAATACATTTTCTCCAAACCCCATAATTAGTCCTTCCACTTATAAAATAGTTCATTATCACCATAGGCTGACTCTGTTGCACCTGTTACCTCAGTACCTGCCTCAGTTCTAACTGTTTTGCTGTTGTTCTGAGCCATGTAATCAGTTACACCTCTATTAAAGGCTTCACCTATAGCTCCAAAGCTATCTGCTTGACTTTTATAATACTTGTTATCACTTATCTGTTGATTACCTAACAGGTTAGACATATTAGTCGTACTAGGTCTTTGAGGTTCTCTGTTGTTAGAGAGTAATCCCTGTCTTTGCTCTTGATGATTAGCTTTTATCTTTTGCTCATATTCAATTTTAAACTGAGCTTCTTGACTAGATATATTAGCTAATGTATCCGCTGTAACTCCACCCCCTACATCAAAACCTCTATCTGCTAAAGTTTCAAGTGCTGTAGTTCTAGCTGTATCAAACTTAGCCTTTATATTACCTTCCATCTTTTTATATGTTGCTGAACTATCTAAGTCCTTTACATATTGTGCTAAATTGTGTTCTACACTGCCATACATCTCATTCCACTTTTGGCGGTCTTGTGCTTGTTGTGCGTACTCTGACTCAGCTAGTTGCATCTGTTTAGCTTGACTAGCTTTTTGTGCTTTCCTAGCTTTACGCTCTGATGAAGCTCCTAATAATCCCGAAAATATACTTACCCCTGCTGATACTGCTAGGGCTGCTGTTGCTACTGCCATTTAATACTCCTCATTGTTTAGTCTTGATATTACTTGATTTAGTTTCTCTATAATAGCTACAGTGCTATAAGTGTTTAAGTCTAATAACTCTACAGTGTTTCTCTCATCTAAATCAGGTAATTCTAATTCGTTAATCTTTTCTGATAGGTTATTTACTGTATTAACCATTTTGTTAATGGTGTCTAATACTTCTTCCTCATCAAATGTTGCGATTGAATTAAGCTTACTATCCATTTTACTAATCCTCCCATTGGTGCGTTAAGTATTTAAGTCTAACGCTATTTATCTTAAGTGTACCTTCTAACTTAATCGATACGCTGTATCCTTGATTATTGTTATTAGGGAACTCAACCTCTGTTGCAGTACAACCAGTTAATTTAGTAGTACCTATTGTTCTACAGTCTACATCTATAGTAACTGCTCCTTCTAATGTAGTATCTCTATCTATCTCCTTGTATGGTTTATTGTCGTGGTATATCATAACTCCTAAGAACCTCTGTCTTACATCGTACGAATATCCAGCGAAGCGTTTAAGTGTTACATTAAAGGCTGTAACTTCATCACCTTGAAATAAAGCTATAAGTTCATTACCTGTTGAAACTCCAAATAGCCTTCCTTTAATCTCTGAGATACTTAATACTGTTGGTGTATTATGTGTTAGTATCTTACCTGTTTTTGGTTCAAACTCTAAAAGCTTATTTGGTAAGGCTCCCTCTGGTGTATACAGTATATATATAATACCTGCTATTTGTAGAGTTTGTAACACCTCTCCTTCAACTAAATCCTTTGGTGGTGTCCAAAAGGTGTCTGTTATGGAAGCACTACCGTAACCTGATGTATTGTGAAAACCATATTGACTTAACCATACTACATTGTTATCATTAACTGTTTTGGCTCTTGCATTAAGTATCCCTACATTTTGTGCTATCTGCTTAATAGCTATAGTATCTTTAGTAGTTGCACCATCACTAGAATTACCAACTGTTAATAAGTAAACTGTTCTGTTAGTAGTCCATATAATAACCCCTGCACCATTGCTTGATATAGCCTTTATGTTTTGTGAGGCATTGACAAAGTTAAGTGATGACATTCTATTTGGGTATGCCTTCTCAGTAAACCAAATTTTTTGTGAATTCTCTTGTATCAAGAACATAATACCCTTATATTCAGTTATTCCAATATAATCTGAATGTGGGGTTGATATCTGGTCTTTATATCCTAAAACACTCCCTAAGGGGCTATCAAATGATATATTTAAAAACTCAGTTTCATTTGATGGTATACTCGCAATTTTAAGATAGTATGTTTCATTATAAGGCTTTTTATACAAATACCAATCTGTAACCTCTAATTTAGCGTCAAAGCCTTGTATTGTTATAGTGCTGTCATTGTAAACTGTAGGTAGTGTTAACAAATTAGAGTAAGCTTTTGTGTTACTGCTATAACCTACTACTGCGTAACTATGTATAAACTCTCCCATTGTAGTATCCAAATTATAAGCACTTGTTTTATCTCTCAGTGTAGTTAACGCCTGTCTTAAGTTGGTGTATCTTAACTCTAAGGTATTCTCAGTTTCTCCGAAATATTCAGCTGTGGCGTTACCTCTTCTAGGTATCATCTTTAAACCTTGACTAGCTGTACTAGAAATATCTAACTTCCTTAACCCATAAAACATAATATCTATCTCTTCATCTGTTATATGAGAGTTTACAAAGTTTCTTATATCTGTAGCTAATGCATTGCTAGGTGAAAAACTGTTAGTAAACGCTGAATTGTTTACTAAGTAAGTTGAGTAAGCTCCTATAAGGGTATTGAACATTGTTAATAACGCTTTGGCTAAACCTTCTACACTACCTCTAAATAATGAAGTACCATTACTTGGAGTTACTATATGTGTTAATGCGTCTAAGTATATCCACTGAGATACACTGTCATCTATAACTAATTCCATAAGCTCTATGAAAGTAGGTAAGTTATTGACTATGTTAGCTAATACCCCTGCCTGAGTTTCATAACTAGACGCACCTGCTGGGAGTACATGCTCTGTATATACATTAACTCCTATAGCATTTAACGATTGACTTAGTAATAAGTTACTGTTGTGTAATGTGTTAAACCTTGCTACTAATGTTCCTGACATCTCTGTTATCCTGTCTGTTAGTAAGTTAACAGTGTCAAGCTTAAGAGCTGTATGGTTTGAAATTACTGAGTTTATGTTACTACTATCTACTATACCTGTTAAAGTCTTAAAAGTATAAAAGCTGTTATATATAGGTAAGTTAAATAAATTATCTCCTAAAGGTACACCTCCATCATAGTGAACTCCTATAGGTTGGTCATAATAACTAACATCTGCATTTACTGCTGTTAGATATTCTACATTATAAAAGTCATACACTTCATCTAAAACTGTTTGGATAGACTGCTGTATATCCTCTCCTGTTGAAGTTAGTGTACCTGTTATACTTAAATGTGTATTATGTTGAGTAACCACGGCATCACACTCTGTACCTGCTTCATTAGCCTTTACTAATTGTTTTAGTGGACTACCCTCTGTTTCGATGTAATAGACTGTATCTCCATAGTTTACGAACTCTATTGTCGTATCAAGTTCTACTAAAGGCTCACAATCATTTACATGCTCTTTAATTACATTTGTTGTTAATGCGTTTAGTGATTTATCTACTCGATGTGACCGTACAGGTCGTAAACTACCCGTTGAGTTATCTAAGTTACTTGCATCAGTAAATGATATATCTCTAATAAGATGTTCCTCTACTTTATTCTCTATACCCCCAGTCCATTTGTTATAAACTTTAAGTTGCATATTTCGTGCATTTGCCATTTTGTATCCTTTACTTAGTAGGGTTAATACCCTACCGTCTTTCAAAGTGTGGACAGTCTTTAAACCTACCACCCCATCTATTCTTAGAGTCCAGCGACTCCCAGTATGTGCCTAGAACTTCATACGCTTCACACGAAGTTTGATACACCCCATTAACAAAAAGATTTACATCACCTGCCTTCCTAGTAAGATGTTTACTGTTGTATGTCCATGATAAACCATCTCTGACATACCTCTTTTGCTGGTACATAGTTCTGTACAACTCACCCGCTGTTAACTTGTACCCTATACTATCTGCATATTGTATCAGTTGTGCATAGTCCTTTAAGAACTCCCACTGTTGGTCTGATAGTCCTGCCTCTAAGGCTTGATTAACCTCAGTATACTCATTATCTTGTTGCCACTCTAATACTGTGGGAATAGATAACCACGATGTTACTACTAGCATAATACCCATTAACCAAATAGTTAAAGTCTTCATGATAGCCTCTCTTTCAAGTTTTCTAACTTCCAATAAGGTATCTCATTGTACAGCTCAAATGTTTCTACTAAACCAGTATAAGCTCCCATTGTTCTCATGTTTGTTTCTAGGTCGCCCCTTAGACTAGCTTTATCCGACACTTTGTTGATTATAGTTGTGTACGCTGTATCATCAACAAATCTGACTACATCTATTGCGTCATATATACTCAAAGTTACTCCTTATATATATTGTTGTATGCGTCTATATCCTTTACATAGTTGTCGTTTATAGTTTCTAACAACCTTATCTTCACTATCAGTTTCTTAGTAGTGTTATAGGATACACAGTCACCTATCTTATTAGATACCTTCTTGTTATCTAATACAACGGTATTGTAACAGTCAGGTTTAACTTCCACCTGCACTCTTGTAGGTTTTGGATACACGGTAAACCCACGAAAGGGTATAGCCTTGTATTGAGCTTTCTCGTATATGCTACATCCCTGTATCATTGTCATCATCGTCACTATCAGCACCAAATACAGTGTACGAACCATCTTCTCTCCTTTCAGCTTGTTTGAACTCTTCAGTTACTTCTTCTTCTATCTTGTTAAGCTTATTCGTATATTCACTACTACGCTTTTGTATCTGTTTAGCTACATCTATCTGCCTATTGATAGTGTTTATCTGACTATCATCAAACTCTTTTTGCTTTTCAAACTGCTTTAACTTAAGTAGTTGATATTGATTGTTAGCGTACCATACTAATATAGAAGAGAACAGTAAACCTAATACCCACTTAGTTGTTGAGGTTATAGCTAAACCTTTTATCCACGAAAATAAGTTATTCATTGTAACCCTTTTTCCGTTCTACTTCTTCATATGTTACAGCTCTTAGGTATAAGCCTATCGCACCGAACACACTAAGAACTATTCCAGCTATTAACATAGTAGTCTGTGACACACTCTCTACTGTAGTAGCTAGTGACACAATAGCTGTAGTAAGTCCACCTACTATCTGTATCCAGTTGTTTACTTGTGTCTTACTAGTATCTACTGCTGTCAACGCTCTAAGTGTTACTCTAGGTTTCTCCGACTCTAAGTTAGGAGGTGTGTTGTATATGATGTCCTTTACCTTATTAGGTGCTTTATTCCACTTCTTAGTGTTTAACATACTAGAGAATAACCAGTACTCGTATCCTAAGTCACGCATATATCGCACTGTTCTAGGTCGCTTTATTCTGTTCTCCATTTGGTAGTACACACCCTCTTCAGATATAGCCCACGCTACGAAGTGCGGCTCTCCTGTTTCAGCGGCACAACTGCTTCTAAAGATGTCTGTTGACTTATATCCAAATACATGGTAAAGTATACCTAGAACTGCGTAACCGAATTCATCACAATCCCCATACCAACCATCCTCCTCAGCTAGTAAACACTTCATCCACGCTGTGGTATCCCAGTAGTCCCCTAGTTTAAACTGCTTATCATCACCTATGTAGTTAAACTTACTTAGTACATAGTTTTGTATTAACTCTAGTTGTAGATAGTATAATCTACTATTACCTTCTATATTATTTACTCTATCTCTAAGCTCCTTGATAGCAGGGTGTAAAGTTATACCTAGTAAGTTTTGTGCCTTTAGACGCTTTATATACTCTGTACCTACTTCTCCATAAAACACTGTCATTACTTATCCCTTCTTATTTTTATATACCTCTGTAAGCCTTTGTGTATTGTACTATTGTACTCTACTAATGTGTTGTTGTACTCTACATACGCCTTAGAACCCCAACTAGCGTTTAGCACTGTTGGCTCCCACTCTTTAGGACAAAACAACTCATCATAGTATACTAAGCACCCTTCTCTCTGACCTTCATACACTACAGTTACCTCTTGATATGTATGATTACCTTCTCTCTGTTCCTGTTTATCACTATTACACCCCAAAATTAAGAGTGCAATTAGTATTGTTAACAGTATGTATTGATATATCTTCATCTATGCTCCTTATAGTGGTTGTTGTAGTGTTATGATAGCACTTCCAATAGTATTCTCTGGATATGGTAATACATGTATGAAGGCTGGAATACCTATTAAGTTTACAGCTAACTCTCCATTTATAGGTGATAAGTTCTCCATATTACCTCCCGCATTACTTAGAATATTTCCTATAGTTGTTTCTGTTGTAGAACTATATAGTGTGTATGTTTCTGTATCTCTAAGACCTTTTAAAGTTACAAAACCTGTACCATCATTATCATCTCTAAACCTAGCAAATGATACACTCTCTACATAAGGTATAACTTCAACTGTTATGTTCTCATAAGGAGGTGTACCATCTGGGTGCATAGGTCTTACTGATATAGTGTTTATACTTGTATCAGCTACTACATCTAATGTAACTACACCTGCACTGTTTACAGAGAAGTTTGCATCTGATGGCGTAGACAGTAAGAATGTAGAAGGTGTATCACCTGTGTACTGTATATTACCGACTACAGTACCTATAACAGCTCCCTCGGGTATTCTAAATATTTGACCTGCTACTACCGCTGGAAGTGTTACAGGTGTTGACGCTACTGTAACTATAAACTCTAAATCCATAGCGTCTATTACATCACCATTAGCGTTAAGAGCTTCTATTGTTTTATATGTAGTACCTGTTAAAGTAATACTATCACCTGATGTTATATTAACCGCTGGGTTTACTGTACCTGATGTCATAGTAGTACGATATTGTACCATATCTGGGTTGAGTGTTACGGTATCTATACTGTATACCCCTGTATCTAAGTTTCTCTCTATGAGGTTGAAGTAACCTTCTGGAGATACATAACTATCTATGAAAGCTTGTGTTTGAGTTGTTACCTCTGTAGCTACTATATCAGCTATAGCCTCTGGTACATTTAAGGTTGTGTTAGTAGTACCATATATAGGTTGAACTACTGTTAACGCATAAGTACCTTGTTGTAACTGTAATGTATGCGATGTTCCTACAACATTTATAATAGGGTCTGCGTCTATTTGTAATGTTGAACCTGCTTCTAATCCATCTATTGATATATTTGTTAATGCCATTAAGCACCTCCATATGTTATTGTAAATCCACCGCCACCAGCTGGTATCTCTATTGCGAAGTCTTGTGTTAACCCTCTTAGGTCATCTACTGCCTGAACCTTAATAGTGTGATTACCTATAGGTAAGTTTAGTAAAGTGTAACTATTTGTACCTGTACTTGTTATTGGTGCATCACTGTCTAGTGTTATGTTAACTGCTTGATTACCTGTCCAACCTATAAGTAAATCATTACTATTCACTATAGTTAGTGCTAAGCCTGATATAGTTATAGCCTGTTGTATAACAAAATCTATCAAATTAACTAATGAACCATCAGCTAGTTTATGATATATATCACCTGCCCATATAGGCTCTACCTCTGAACCACACTTGTTTATATTAGCTTGCGTAGTAGGAGAACCTAGTAACACCTCTTGTTTACCGTATTTTAAATTATCACTAATTACTAGTAATGCCATTTTAACCTCCTAAATTTGATTTAATCATATATACTAGTATAGCTACATTAGCTGTACCTATAACTGATACTATTCTCCATACTAACCGTCTACCAGCTTGTACTTCCTTAGCTAAAGCCTCATATTTTATATTACAGGAGTTCATATCTAAGCGTATAGCTTCCAACTCCTGATACATTTTAGTCTTATTAGCTCCATCAGACTCTAATACCTTAGCTAGTGTTGTTGCGTTTTGTTGAGTTAGGTGAGCTGTAAGCTTAAGCTCTATCACTATCTCATTGAGTATATCTTCTGTTTTAGCTAATCTATCTTCCATTTGAGTACCCTACCCTTCCATATCTATCTATCTCTTTGATATTGGTTTTAAATCTTAGGTCGGTTTTAAATCCTAAGTCGCTTTCAGTAGTCTTGGGAGCTAATACTTTTCTAAGTCCTATCTTCTCCCTAAGCTCTAAGTAATGCTCATTCGGCATAGGTAGTGCGTCTATAACCTCGGGTATCACTAGTGCTTCTCTTATACAAGTTGCTGTATGCTCACTACACCACTCCTTAGCTTCTTTATCTCCTATGTTTAAACCTATGAAATGTAGTACAACACCTAAAGTATCATATTCCATTCCTACCCTTTTATGAGCTTCTTCTAGTATCTTTTCGGAGTCTAAATCTATTTCATATATATCCCAATTTTTGGAATTATAAATGTTGTTGTAGTAGAAGACACCCGTACCGCCTCTTAAGTAATGACTACCTATCATAGTTTTAGAGTCTATCACTAACTCACAGTGTGAATAGCCTACTCTACCGCTAAATAGGTCTATTGCTTTACCGAACCAATCGTCCTTACTAGCTTTAAAGAAAGCTATTCTCTGTTTATTCATAACTATCCTCCTGTAATTATCTCTGACTTAGTAATCATAACCTTGTGTAGAGCTTCTAATATGGATTCTACCTGTACATTACCTATAGTGTTATCTACCTTCTTCCAGTTTACCTTGTTATCTTTGTATACTCCTTTATATACACTAGATACCAATGAACTTAGTTGCTTCATCTCTGTAGAAGCTGTTGGTGATGTAGAAGCTAGTTCTAACGACTCTGTGAGTACCTTGTTAAACTGCCAATTAGCTAAAGTACCTACTGCGTTCATATTAGCTTGTGCTGTTTCATTACCATCATATTCTATGTTGTTTGTTTTAACTGTTATCTTATCTAACTTCTCTCTAGCTTTTAATCTCTTATATTCTGCTTCATTAGCTAGTTTATAGGCTTCTAGTTCTTCCTCTGTTACTACTAACATTCTATCTCCTTACCATAAGTTATTGTTAATTAGTGTGTAGTTAGCAGGTATTGAAGGCTCAAAACCTATACTCCATCCACTATCCCAGTCTACACTCTCTGTGTTTGCATACCCTAGTATTAAGTTATTTAACACTACCTTTGGATATCTCCACGCTGAGCCTGTAGCTATATCTGCTCCTAACATTAAGTGCATACTATAGTCATTCATATCAGTACTACCTACTGAGGCTCCAGCCTTAAGTTCTCTGTACACTCTCACTCCGTTAATAGCTGAATTGACTGCAGTTAACTTCCTAGTAGTTAGATTATGAGCTGTAGGTACTCCTGCAGCTCCGCCACTGTAGTTATAAAAGGCAACAAACGCTTTAAAACTTCTACTAGCTGTGTATTGAAATAAGGTTAAGTCAAAGGTCAACATAGTATTAGTACCAGCGGCTGGTAGTGTTATACGCAAAAACCCTTGATTGTTTAACATATCTCTACTAAAGTATCCTGACTTAGGTTGTGTTATAACTCTAATAGGACTAGTTCCAGTGTAAGAGTTCTCTTGGTTTTTCTCAGCTACTACTGTAAGCTCTCCTGCATCATTCTTAGTAACTATGTTACCGTTTAGGTCTAAGACTACATCACCTTTCACTATGTCGGCTTGTACTGCGTCGCCATTACCTACTATAATTTTCTGTTTTCTGTTTGTCTTTATTATTGCCATTACAACCTCCTAGTATTCATAGATATATGCTGTAGCTTCTTCGATTGCTTGTCTTATACCTGTTTCACCTACTAAGCTGTTATCAGTAGCTCCTGTAGCTCTTACAGTATTCCTCTGTGAACCTAGGTTACTTAACTTAAGTATTTCAGCGTCTGTAACTAAAGAGCTTCCAGCTATCTTGTCTACTTTGTTTGCTTGGTTGGAGAGTATAGTAGACAAATCAGTATCATTAGACAGTATAGCCTGTTCTAACTCTAACAGTGTATCATACGCATTAGAGGCTCCATTAACTATACTAGCTACTATAGTTGCTTGTAGTTGTGCTGGTGTTTGACCACCTAGTAATGCACTGTCAGCGGCTTGTGCTGTTGCGTCTAGCTTTGCGTTAATTATATCCATTGTAGCTTGATTAACTGTTATAAGCTCTTTAACAGTTAAACCATCTCTTGAACTCCACAGACCTTGAAAATCTCCACCTGCACTAAAGTTAATATAGATACCTCCATTTGCTACATCTCCAGCTACAGGGTTTCCTGTACCTATAATTACTTGTACCTTTCTAGGTGTCTTTGTTATTGCCATGTTATCTCCTTATATTGACTCTTGAATGTAGGCTATGTCGTCTGCCATCTGTTGTAGAGTGATTACATCACCATCGCTGTTTGTTATCGTACCTGTACTAAGGTTTGGTATGCTACCTGTATACGCTTGTATAAACTGTGCTAATGTAACTACCGACCCATCTATAAACTTCATATCTAAGTCATTAGCCATTAAGCCGTTTACTTGTACAGGGTTTCCATCACAGTCTGCTACTGTAATAGTTACATCACCCAGTAATAAGCCTTCTTTAGATACTTTACTTTCATCTGGTACTACTATGTTTGCCATCTTTTACCTCCTTATGAGTTTGTTTTTGTGTATGTGCCTATAGGATTAGTATAGTCTATACTACTAGGTGCATTAGTTACACTTACTAGGATTGTCATACTATTCCCTACTGTTGGTGTGTCTGCGTTTATAGCTTCCACAAAAGATGTAACCCCTATAGGTACTGTTATATTGTTTGAGAATGTTACACCGCCACCTACAGGTACTGTTTCTATGGTTATATTAGCTGGGCTTGTTAACGCTATAGATAAGTTAAATGTTATACTTGTAGACGATACAGGGTTAGGTGCATCTGTTAAGCTTACCGATGTAATTACGCTTTGTGGTGGATTGTCTGTTACATCGTCTGTTACTGTAATAGTAAAAGTCTCTGTTGTAGTACCTATAAGATTCGTTACATTTGCTGTGAATGTTTGAGGTACATTGAACGGAGGAGTATCATAGTCTATGTTTGCTATAGCTGTAATAGTACCATCTAAACCTATCGTAAAGTTATCGTTGAATAGTACTTCATCAACGGTAACTGCTGTTATAGGTGAACCTCCTGATTGTATGTTAAGTGTACCCACTATCTGATTTGCCATTTAATACTCCTTAAATGAATACTAAGCTATGTAATATTCTATAGTTATACTCTAGTGAGCTATACCTAGCCATTTCTATTCTTATTGATGTTGCTCCATCTAGCTGTACTCTTTCTACTCTGTTAGATACCGCTCCTACATCTACACTTACACCATTAACCTCTAAATCTTGCTGTGTTGTAGAGTATTGGTCTAAATATCTTAGTAATATAGTTGCGTTTGTTATATCGAGTATCTTCATCGTTCCTTGTGCTAAGTTACTAGCACTTAGTAGTGAACTGAAGCTTATATCGAAAGCTGTAGCACCGTTAGGTACAGCGACATCAAAACTCTCTACACTCCAACTACCTGTCTGAGGAGGATTCCAATATACACCTGTACCATCATTAACAAAATTAGCGTCTACTATGTTATCAACTAAGTAGTTTATATTGCTTCTAATATCTGATAGTGTACTGCTACTATTAACTATTACTGCTCCTGCTATCTCTGTATAATTACCTTCCAAGAAACTTATATCTTGGTTAGGTGCTATGATAGGTGCTGTGGTAGGTATTACTTCATACAACTCTATATGTCTAGCGTTATCTGGATATAATACCTGTGTACCCCTAGTAGCTATAAACTCACTAGTTATGTCTGTACTTACTGTGACCCCAAATTTAGTATTAGCTGTAGCAGGTGTTATAGTTTCTACATACATCCAAGAGTTATCAATCTGTTTTACGAATATCTTCACCCCTCCTGCTGTAGCACCTAACAATTTACCTCCATCTATAGATACAGAAAAACTAGTTATGTTTGCTACTACTAATGCTCCTCCACTACCAGTAACTACAAAGTCTGTAGCTACCCAGTCATCGTTTATTGTAGTTCTTCTATACTCTCTTATATTAGTATTACTGTTTGCTCCTATTATTAATTTACCATCTAGAGATGTAGTAGCGTACCTATTATTACCAAACGAAGGTATTGTTGTAGGTACTTCCTCTACCCAAGAAGCATACTCATTTAGTCTAAACTCTTTTATAGAACCGCTAAAGCCTAATACAAATAGCATATCACCTGTACCACCTAAACACATTTCTCTAACTGTATATCCTGATACTACTACTGTATTTATTTGGTTCCAATTAGTTCCATCAAAATCATATGTTACAACGCTACCGTTATAGTAGAAACATGTAGCTAGTCGTTTACCGTCTGGAGTAACTGATAATCCATATGTACCCTGATTACTTACTGATTCTATAATCCTTGTTAAGTTACTAAGTGTTCCTGTAGCTCTATCTAAATCCATAGTACCTATGTAAGTTCTCTGTACTCCTGAACTAGGGGCTGTGTTATCTATATACCCAAAATATACTTTATCCTCTAGTATACATATATCTTTCACTTCAGGCGGTGTACTGTTACTTGTCTCTACAGATGTTGTTTCACTATCTTTAAGTTCGTACAACCCAGTAAATGCAGGTCTTGTTTCGTTATATATGTAAGTTTGCTGTTCTGTCTGTAGTGGACTGTTGTTACTAGATATTCTAGTAGTTACTGCGTCATCAATCATAGTCTGCACCTCAGCTTGTGTTATACCACTTATGTTATTGATGTTAGCTATATCTACTACAAACTCTCTTATGCCTTCTCCTCCATAAGTAATTGTGAAGTTAGCTCCTCCACCTGACGATATGTTGTTATTAGCTATGTACTGTGCTGTGAGAGCGTTAACTGCAGCTGTGAATACACTTTGAGTCTGTATATCAGCTATCTCACTACCAGTAAGTACGCTATCGAATACTAATGTATCTTTGTACAGTTTAGTATCGAAAGAGCCTGAATAGTTGTTAAGCCTAACTCTATAATTTAATGAGCTATCTGCCAATACTGCTTGTGGTGTACTAGATATCACCTCTGTACCGTTTACATAACATGTAAGTGTATTAGCTACACTATCGTACGATGTAGCTAGACTGAATACATCTCCTATCTCTATGCTTGATATATCTATAAATCCTGGTGATGGAGCGTCTAACCAGTGATATGCACCTGTATTATCCCTTATAGTAGCCAACATTCTTAACTCTGTACCTTGATAGTTTACACCTATCTGATAAGTTATCTCAAATGCACCTGTTGTATCTAGTATCTCTATAGCCATGCTCTCTTGTGTAGATTGTGCTGATACCTCACTATACTTAGCGTAGGTTATAATTGTCCAAGAGCTGTCTGTGTTAAGGGCATCTGTTTGATAGTAGTTGTAGTTCTGTGGTAGGTAACTCCAATCATCCAAATTTAAGTTCGGGTCAAAGTTGTTTAATGTACTAGTGCTTGATGTACTAACTATGAACCTACTCTCTATTAGAGGTATCACATCCTCTTCCTTCAAAGTAGCGTTAGATTTAATCTTACCTAGTATAGGTAAACTTTGAACTGTTACCTGCTTAGCTATAGCCTTAGATAGTCTCGTTACTAATGTTCTCTGTTCTATATCAGTCATTATTGTACCTCCCCTTTGGTTGTTATGTAATCTATACCTTCTGTTAAGTAGAAAGGTCCAACTGCTGTAGGTCGCATTAGTACTGTTATGTATCCGTTGGTATCGTCACCTATCCTCACTTTAAATAAGCTATCTACTACGAACCCAGCTTCTATATTGAAGGTTACATTATAGTTAGGTAGTGTACCACCTCCTGCTGTTCCGTTAAGCGTTATTGCATCAAACGATAACCCAGTACCTTCTATAATCTCTACTGTGTCTGGTATATTACTAGCTCCGACTTCTACAGTAGGTTTAGCTCCCATAGTAGGAGATGAACGCCAAGTAGTTGCCCTAGTAAGGTCGTATCTAAGTCTGTTTTGTCCTGATATTGTAACTGTGGATGTAGCAGGGTCGTAGAATATGTCTACACCTACATAAACCTCTATACCGTCTACATTGAGTGTAATATAATGTTCTCCGTCATCTGCCGAACTCATACCTGTTGGGTCTACTGCTAATGTAACCGATATCAAACCCATACCAGTAAAGAATGATAGGTTATCTACTGTAACAGTATATTCAGAACTGTGAGCTGTTATTACTGCTGTGTTAGGAGCTTTAACTAGTATACCTCTGCCTGTATTCACTAAAGCTATTGTATTGCTATCTATAATCTCTGTACCTACTATGTTCTCTACCAATTTTTCTGATAGTATAGCATCATTTGTACTATCTGTGTGCGTGTATAGTGTATACTCTATCAATGAACCATCTGCTAGTCCAAATATATAGTTTACTTTTAGTGTTTCAAACGCAGTAGCTCTAAACTGTGTTGCGTCTGTACCTGCTACAAAGCCTTGCTCTGTTATCATATATTGCATAAAAGCGTCTGTAGCTAACGGATATGTAATCTTATCATAGTTAGGTACTGCTCCACCTTCACTACTTACTACTTTCCAGTTTAATGCTTCCTCTATAATACGATACTCTGTATCTACTATAGGGTTAGCTAAGTGATATGCACTTATTAGTGCGTTTACATCTGCTGTGGTTACTCCTCCACCACCTAGTGCTAGTGTCGCTAAATATGCGTCTGTAGTAGCTTGTACTATTTGTGTTTCTACTTGAGATTGTAATACTGCACAATCACCTTTAACCGTTGGTATCTGCCATATTAACCTTTGGTGTACATCGTCTATAATGAAGTTTGGGTTAGCACAATTAGGTTTAGGTTGTATTACGAGTGTGTAAGTACCAAACTTCTGAGCTAACTCGTTACCAGCTGTTATATCTGCTACTGCATTAGCTAATAATGTGTCTAATCTTGCTTCCATTAAATCCATTTTGGTATCTAGTGGGTCTAACTTGTTTACATATAAGTCGTAAACAAACTTCTCTGAGTTTCTTAACTCTTTCATTAATTTACGCATATTACACTCTATATAAAGAATATCCCTCTTAATAGTCTGTATATATGCTAAATCTGTTGGTATTTGAACTAATAAAGGTATATTACTTGCTAAAAGCGTTAAATCTACAATATTAGCTTGTATATTAAGTATACTAACTAAATTACCCTCTACATTTACTAACTTAGCTAAATTATTGTGTAGTGTAACCAACTTAGTTAACTCTGTTGATATACTAGCGTAGTCACTGCTTGTAAGTAGTGTTTCAAACTCATTAAGAGCCTCTCCTACTGTTCTTGTTGCATCAAAAGGTATATTACTAAGATTTATTTCAGTTATGTTTTTAAAATTACCATTACCTAAGTCAATCTGTAGTATTCCTGTACCAAATGCAATATCTTCTAACCCTAGTTTGCCTAGTGTAATTGGTGTAGCCATTTAAATATCTCCTCTGTATGTTGATAAGCTAATATCTTCCCATCTATGATTAGACTTATCTAAGTTATCTCGCATATAAATATAAAAATTGAAATGTTCTTTAGCCTTATTTGTAGCTTCGTTAGGTTGGTCACTCTCTAACGCTTTAGCTCCTATGTAATACTTAAGAGTAAGTAACAGGTCTTCATCTGTTACTACATTTGCATTTAAATCTGTATGCCACTCAGCTGTATACTTATACCTTAGCGATATAATCATTTTATCTTCTAATTGTTCTGCGTATAGAACCCCTGTACCTGATAATACTAATTGCCCTGATTGGACTAAATAATTTATAATGTCTTGTGATATTACTACTCCTGATAGTAAGCTCTTTTTCCACTGTTGTACCATTTGTGATGTTATAGGTTCATCAAATACTAATCGTTTACCCTGTATATTCAACTTCACTATTGTGTCGTTCATATATCTTGTATCATCAGTTCCTGATATGTTTATGTTACCACTTATTCTGCTATGGTGTCCTGCAAAATCATCTGGTAGGTTTAATTCTCTTTGACCTACTGATATTAAGAAGTGAGCTTCTTTGTTTAAGAAGTCTGTATGTTTTGCTACATCTCTAAGAGCTTCATTGTATAAAGTTTGTAAGTAAGTATCCTCATACTTTAACATGTTATTCACTAACACATTATTAGCGTCATACTGTTTAACATCTCCTATCAAAGGTCTTACAAATGTCTGTAGGTATTTATTTAGTGTTATATCCATTTTATTCACTCCAATCAAGTATAAAACCCCACCCATAAGGGTGAGGAAAATAAGGTTAGGGTCGTACCTCAATTCCACTAACATTGAAGTCAGTGAGTGTGAGATACGACTTACCTCTTATAAGGTTAGTTGCTTCTTCCTTATCTAGTATAATGCTATCACCATCCATTAGCCTTTTATTAGAGCCTTTTATATACTCTTTAACTGATGGTCTATTGTGTTTTGATAAATCTACTTTCACAATAGCTAACTCACCAAAGTAGATAGGTAATCTATCCTGCTCTTGTTCCACTATTTCTGGTGTACTAGCTTGTAATGGTATAGGAGTTGGTGTTAAAGCTGGTTGTACCGCTGGTGTTAAAGCTGGTTGTACCTGTATAGGTGTAGGAATTGGTATGTTCATACTAACTCCTAACTAGGGTAATAGGTTTTTGTACCTGTTTTCATACCCTCTAATGAAACTGTTGCAGTACCATCTAATAGTGTTGGAGTAGCTCCTGTAACTACTAATAAGATAGGTGTTCTCTTTGTAGCAACGAAGTTACAATCAGCCTTTCTTACAATAGTACCTGCTACTGCATCTAGTGGTGCAGCATCAACAAATAACTTAGGTTGTGCTAATGTACCAACATCAACAAGTACTGGGTTATCCATAGGTGTGTTAACTACAATAGTAGCTCCTGTTATCACTGTATCTTTTTCTACTGTACCTAGAATATAGGTTTTGTTCTCTAACTTACCGTTGGTGTGTTGAGCTGGGAAAACTGAAGTGATGAACATCGTAATAGCTAGTTTAAAGCTAGTTAAGTTGTTCTCATTCAATCTACTTATATCCTCATACTCATTACCGTCCGATAGCTTCGTTTTATCTAATGGCATATCTCATCCTCCTTATGCAAATAATAGGTCTGGTTGTGGTACAAAGTAGTTAACATTAATTAACCCTAAGTCATAACCTGCCATTTTTCTATCTGTGTAATCACCACTATGCTCAAACAATGATGTACGCTTAACATTTTGTGTCCACTGATGACTAGCCTCGCTCATAGTCTTATGGTTAGATTGCTCTAACACATACTCTGACTCTGAACTTGAACCCGATATCATTGCACCTTTACCTAGTACAAATGCTGTACCTACTTTAGGAATAGCTTTATCGTAACCTTCCATACCTTGCCATGTACCATTTAAGTTTCTAAGTCTAAGACCTGCGTTCTCCACAGACGACTTATTCAACTTAGCTTCTACGCTGTACCCTTGGAATAGTGGAGCTCTCTCTATAATAAGGTTTCTAAATCTACCTATCTCATTCTTTAGCCTTCTATTCTTATCTCCTAAAAGGTCTAACTCCATAAGCTTCTGCCATGCTGGGTCTTGACCTAGTAAGTGTTCAAAGTAGCAATCCACTACTAATCTGTAGTAACCTGAACCATCCCCATTAGCTGAACTATCTGCAAAAGCATTAAGTCCTGGTCTAGTAGAAGGTGCAGTACCTTGTGCAATAAGTGTTTCACCTGAGTTACAAGCGTGAAGTACCTGCTCAATAAATGCTAAACTTGGTTTATCTGCATCAGTTAGTGAAGCAATGTTTGTTTGTCCATTTGGTAAAACTATGTGACTTGGTTGGTCATCTTCAAAGAACCCCATTGCACAATCAAAGTAAGCTTGGTTTCTAATTCTCCAATATAAGTTACTAAGTTTATCTCTTGAGTCTTGGAATGTATTAAGTGTTGTAGCATCTAAGTGAGCTAACTCAAACTTCCACCCTTGGTCTACTGTATTAGCAAAGAACTTAGTAGACATCTCAGCTGAGAACTTCTTCTTATTCTCACCAGTTCCTGATAGTTGCACTTTACCTTCAAATGGTATTTGTGCTAAGAACCCATCAAAATCAAATATAATCTTGTTACCGTTCCCATTTGTGTTTAAATCTCTAATGTGAAAAATAGGTGACTCAAATGTGTTACCCATCTTACCATTGAAAAAACTTGTTTGTCCTGCTTGTACTAAGCCTTCTTTAACCCATCTCTGTCTGTTAAGACTATCTCCATAGGTAAATGAGCCTGTCTGACTTCCTCTTGGCATATTAATCTCCTCCTGTTTGTAGTTTAACTAAGTACATCGTCCGAACTAACCTCTACATTACTTGGTGCTTGTTGTGTAACCTGTGGGTTATTGTCTAAGTTAGTAGGCATATCACCCTGAGGTGTATTGGTTGGTGCTTGTGGTTGATATACTTGTGCATTTTGATGATACTGCTCAGTAGCTTGGAATAACTCGTTGTAGTCTTTTAATTTACCACTTTTAAAGTCATCCATTAACCTAGCTGGTGTATCCTTTGTAAGCTGTTCATATGTTAGTTTACTTTTGTTAGCTGTAACATACTTAGCTAACTCTGTTTGTAGTTTTATCTCATCATTATTATACTTACTCTCTATAAATGTATTAGTGTCTTTTTCTATCCCACTTATTGCATCTAAGTAAGCCTTCTCTTGGTTTTCAGTAAAGTTCCTAGCATACTCCATCATTGCTGATGGATTATTTGGGTCGTGTTGAGCTTGTAAGTCATCATCGCTAAGTTTGTTTTCTGAGAATTTTTGTTTGAGTGCTGTTTGAGTAAGTTCTAATTGATGTGTTGCCTGAGCTAACTGTCTGTTAAGCTCTACTATTTTTATATTTAAATTTTGATTGTCCATCCCATAGCCTTATTATTTATTTGGTTATAGTTTGTAATTGTAGGTTATTGTACTAAATATCATAAGGATTAAAAACTTGAAAGGATTTTGGTAAATACATATTCACATGATGTTCTAATGGCGTACAATAACCGATGAGTGTACATGTAAACACTATAATTCACACGACTCATGTTCATGATACCATACTTAAGCTTAAAATTATCTTATGTTTGTTATACTTTGTTAAAAATAGGAGGTATTTATGAATGCTTTTTGGTTAAAACAATGGCTAGATTTAGGGCTTTTAGCAAGTTCTGCTGAAATTGGTTGGAAAACATACGGGGTGAGGTGGGTTGATAAGAGATTAAAAATCAATTCTTCTTATAAGGAAGTTTTTGACAATAATGAAGCTGTAGATGAACTATCTACTAAGGAGCTAACTAGGGATAGTGCAAAGTTAGTAGCTGGGTTGGTATCTGATATGTTAAACAGTGATAGCCTTAGTATAGCTGATTTAAAAGATTTAAACAGCATGAATAAAGATATACAGAATAGCTTTATTAAAGGTGCTATTGTTAGCAATGTCGATGTTGATTTAGAGAAGTTTAGAAGGAGCTTAGTATGTTAGTTAGTGAGGGTCAGCTTGTTGATATGATACCTAGGGTGCGTGACTATGTAGATATCTTTTATACTGTACCTAGTAGTGTTCAGGAGTTAAAAGAGCGTTACTTAGTTAGTAAGTTATGGCGTTTAAATAATCTTTATAGTGTAGTTGGTAAACAAGTTGATGGTATAGATAGTATAGTATCTTTTAAGATGAACTATGCTCAACTTAGCCTTTATGCAAGTTTATCTCGACATCCTAGGTTAGTATGTCTTAAAAGTAGACAGCGTGGTATTAGTACAGTTACAGTTCTTATGTTAGCTGATGATATGTTTACTCTACCTCACTTAAACTGTGGTATTATAGCTCAAGACCAAATTGCAGGTGACACCCTTAAGGATAAGATTAGTATAGCGTGGGATTATCTTGATGATGGTATTAAAGGCTTCTTTGACATTGATGTAGTAATCGATAATAATAGTGAGTTTGGTATGAATAATGGTAGTGGTTGTATGGCTAAACTATCTTTTAGGTCTGGTACACTTCATAGATTAGTCTGGACTGAGGTAGGTAAAATTTGTGCAACTGATATGGCTAGGGTTACAGAAACTAAGTCTGGTTCTTTACAAACTATACTTGGTACACTTGACAATATTGTTGTACTAGAATCAACTGCTCATGGTGATAATGACTTTAAAGATACCTTTGACTTAGCTAGTAAGATGGCCGATAAGCCTATTACTAATAAGATGTACCGACCAATCTTCTTTAGTTGGTTAACTGATACAGACTGTACAAGTGATGTAGAAGTATGGGATGATAGAGTAGAAAAAATAGTTGCTGACATAGAGCGTGAATATAGCCTTTATATAGGTACAATTGCTTACAAAACTCAGATAGGTAACTTTATCTTTAGCGAAGGACATCAATATAAGCTTAGTAACACTCAGCGAAATTGGTTAGTCGGAGTCTTATTTGAGATGAACTTTGACTTAGAGTTGTTTTATCGTGAATATCCTCATACTCCTGAAAGTGCTTTTTATGTTAGTAATGAGAGTTTATGGTATAAAGACGGGTTAGCCTTACTTAAAAGAAGCAATCGATTATGTTTTGATAAAGGCTCTTATGATGGTTTAAGTGCGTTGTACAACCCTGATTATGAGGTGTTTTGTTTTATGGATATAGGTAGTACAGATTTATGGTACTGTGGTTATGTTCAGATAATAGACAATGGTGATGTTGATATGTTTGGTAATCCTCAATGGGATTATTTTATATTAGATGTCGACTTTGCTAGTTATGAGAAAGTTCCTTACTTTAATGATTTAATTAGAAGTAAACCTTTTGAAGTTACTAAGTTATTCCTCCCTCACGATGGTGTACATGAAAGAGCTGAGGGTAACTCTATTGAAACTCAGTTTAGAGATTTTGGGTGGGATGACATTGATATCATTCCTAAGACTACTATTTTAACAGGTATACTCAATGTGCGTAGAAAAATGTCTAGCCTTTATATAGATATGATATTTGCTGGTGATATATTTGACAGGCTTAATGACTACAAGAAGAAGTACAATAACAAGTTGCGTAAATATGAGGCTGTACCTGTACACGATGATGCTAGTCACGGTGCTGATATGGTACGATACCTTATGCAATCTCCAGAGTCTTGTAGATTAATCCATCAACATTCTAAGTTTAATAAAAACTTAAACTCTTCAAATGATACTTCAAGTAATTCCTTTAGTGTATAACCTCTATAATACCCCTATAAAATTCATCTTTAGGGGTAAATTTAAACAATCTCCATCTCTTTGATTCATTATATTCCTTAACAATTCTCTTCCTCTATGGCTAAATTTACTAATATAATACTATTAAGTTTTCTTTAAGCTTACTAAATTAAAAATAAAATTTTTTAGATATAGCCTTTATGTAGACAGCTACTTAGTAAAGGATTAAGCTAACTCTAAGTAGTATAAAATTAGTGATTTATTTAAGTGTGTACTCCACAACCTCTCACTACCCTTCCCTTGCCCTACCCACCTACCACCCCAACTAGTTCAGCAACTTGATAATGACATTCAATTTCAATTAGTAGTGGCGATTAAACTATTTGTACTTAATAGGTAGGGATTAAACTATTTAACCTTGCAATAGAGGAGAGTTATTCTTAAGTAGTAACACATTAAGCTTATTATACCTTGTAACACATTAAGCTAGTTATACTTATGTTAATGTGTTACTACTTTTAAGCATTTTACTGTGTTACTCATTAAAGGTAGTTGCAAATAGTTTAATTTCAAATAGTTTAATATTAAATATCTTTCATTTCTTTAGTTAAAGGATAAAGACCCTTATTTTTGTTATCGATACTAATTTGACAAGGTGGTTAAAAGTAGTAACACATTGATGGTTTTCTGTAACTAGGTTAATGTGTCACTTATCTGGGTCGATGTGTTACTTCGTATCGATAGTAAAAGCCTATTTTTTTATTTGTTACTAACTGATTTTTCTTAAAATTTTAATTATAAACACATTAAACACATAAACACATAAAAAAGTGGTTATATGCAAGAGAAAAATGGTTTAAGGTTAAATTAAGGTTTAAATAAAAAAAAAGTATATAAATAGCAAAAGCGATGTGTTTATGTGTTAGATGTGTTTGGCATTTTTGAACACTACTAATTTGACAAGAGAAGACCCCAAAAAGCAGGGGTTACATACCTATCAAAATAAGGGTCTTTTTTAGCTAACAGGTAACACATTAACCCAGATAAGTGACACATTAACCCCGATACAGAAAACCATCAATGTGTTACCCTCTTTACTAACCAATTTCACCCATCCAACAATAATAAAAGGCTATATCTTCTTAGTATTTCCGCAGGTAATGAAATATACTATACAAATAAATAAAAATATTAAACTATTAGAATATTAGAATATTAAACTATTTGAATATTAAACTATTTGAATATTAAACTATTAAAACATTAAACATACTTAATATTAAACTATTCAAACATTAAGCTATTCAAATTAATTAAACATACTTAATATTAAACTATTAGAATATTAAACTATTAGAATATTAAACTATTAGAATATCAAGTATATCAAATTAATCAAACTATTAAAACATTAAACTATTAGAACATTAAGTATATTTAATATTAAACTATTAGAATTATTAAGTATCTTTAACATTAAATATATTAAATATTAAACTATTCAAAGTTAAAGATATTGTATCTACCTAAACCAATAATATAACCCCACCATAATAATAAGGCTATATCTCCATGGTGTAGCTTAAGAAATTAACAACTAAATAAACCTACACCATGGACTCTCAAATACCAATCAAGATAGAAATTGCATAACTGTCTGAAACAACCACAAAACAAACATAACCATAATAAAGGCTATACCACAAAACAACAACAACTTAAAAACACTACCAACAAGGTCGCTAACAAACTCCATCACCCAACTAATGCCATCACAAAGCGTAATCACAATAAATGCAAGAGCCTTAAACAGACCCTTAACAAACAAGACAATAATAAAGGCTATATCTTTCCCGACATAACCACCCAAAAATTTATAAAAGCTCCGATAAAAGTAATCTTTAGTCATAGCCCAACCTATCGCAATTTTAATATTAAAATAGTTTCATATACAGTAAGGTTGTATAAAAGACCTCTAACAGACACAACAACCTCAACAAGGCTATGCTTATAAAGTTTAACATCTTTGCTTAAAACCCTCTCCAACTCCTTTAAATTACCCTCAATTCCGACCTCTAAATCGTTGTCACTCAAACCAATCCAAAACCCCTTAATATCTCCCTTAATAAAATTCATTATAAAGCACCTCTTATTGTGATAACAACATCACTAGTAACATCTGCTTCATATGACTCAATAAGAGGATTAAGAAATTCAACAAGGCTCAGGATATCACCCTCCTCTAAATCTAAAGGTCTTTTGTTGACATGATAAGCACCTACTATTTTAACCCCGTAATAAGGAGTTAGTCTGATATCACTACCACCAACAACTCCAACAATTCTATCTTCTGCATAGTAATCACTAGGGATAACCCCGACTTTAACCAACTCATGGTTGCCGATATCAGCACCGTTCAACTTTGAAGCACCCTCAAACAGTGCTTCAAAATTCTCTTTAATGAAGCTACTAATCTTTATTAAGTTAGCTTCATTTTGATTGTAGCCCCTGCTACCTATTGTTAATTTTATCTCATTTGTATCATTTGTTTTAATTTGTATATCATTTGTTTTAAGGAACTCTTTATCAAGAGTGTTCCCGTACACCTCCATAGAAGGTGTTATAATTGTAGATATATCCTCGTAACTGTAACCCTCCATTCTTAAAGTATTAAGTATCGCTACATGTGTTAAAGCAGGTTTACTCTTTTTAAATATAGAGATGGTATGCCCGTTATCCAAAATTAATTTTATCTCGTATGTGTTAGTAGTTGTTTTCATAATAACCCTTTGTAGTTGTAAGTATCAGTAGCTCCGATGAACTAGAAGTATAGTATAACATTAGTAACAATAAGAAGTCAAGAGTATTAGATAAAAGTAGTAATAAAGGCTATATTGTAGTTACGATAAGTAACAAACCGCCATAAATCAATGAATGGCATGAAGTGCATACCAAAGTAAAGGCTAAAGCTATTAGTTAAATAAGGTGTAAGTAAGAGTGTTTAAGGGGTAATTAGTAAGAGTGAGGGTTAACCCCCACTCAATAAGTTAGTCTGCTGACGGTGTAAGAGATAAGTTAAGAAGTGTAGCTTTAGCCTCTTCTTTTGTTGCTCCTAAATATTTACCAAGAGTATTATAGTTTGCAACGATTGTGTTTATTTCGTCACCCATCAACCCTACTAAAGCATTATGTACATCTGTACTAGTACTGTTAGGGTCGTAAACAGTTTTTTCAACTGCATCTAAAGCTACTCCCGACATAAGCTTGACACGACATCCTGCATCAATTTCTTTTCGTTTTCTAGCTAGGGCTGAATACATATCCTTTGTTTCATATTTGTTTTTGCTGAAACATTCGTCAAGGAACCAAAATCCACTAACACTATCTCTTTTTGCAAGAAGAGTTCCCAAAGTGTCCTCAATTCGTTTGCTCCAATCCTTAAGACCTCCTCCACCTGTACTAGGTTTGTAATTTGCAACTAAAATAGCTGATAAATCGGGGTTACTCGCCACAAATTCAGGGGTTAGAAATCCACCAACCAATGCCCATGCATCAGTTTTACTTAATTTTTTCTTAACAGTTGGTTCAACCGTTACTACTGTATCAGCTTGTACTGGTGCTACTTCTGCAACTGCTGGTGCTACTTCTGCAACTGCTGGTGCTACTTCTGCAACTGCTGGTGCTACTTCTGCAACTGCTGGTGCTACTTCTACTTGTGTTTGTCCTACTACTGGAATATTCATAATCCATCCTTTAAAATTTTTATTATCTGATATACAGATTACAGGAAGCTATCTTTATAGCTCCCTAAATTTGTATATATTTAATGTTAGCAAATATAGCCTTTAAACCATCTTAACAATTAGTGCTACTTTTGTTAATTGTAATTGTTGATTAAAGTATTCACACAATCGCCTCATCACTACTTTCATCTCCGCTTCGTTTGCATCTTTATAGTATCGCGTATCACCATCGATACTATAACTATCGTTAAAAATGTAAATAGTAATCCAAAAGCTATCATTTACCTTACTTCTAATTCTAACCTCCCTAACATTTAATAAGGCTAGAATTTTATTGATATCAGCTTCCATTTTAATAACCCCTGCATAATAAGGATTTATTGTCATCAAACGATATGACATAATAATCACTTTCAAGTATTATCGTTAGGATATCCTCCAAGGGCAATTCTTTAAATTTGCAATCATAGTCACTAATAGTTATATCAGACTCTTCAAAATATTCATAGAAAAAATCTCTTGCACTGTATTCTGTATACTGTTGTATCAAGTCATTGCAAATTTCAAGGCTATCGTCCTCCAAATTGCCTTCCAACATCTCAAACTCTTCATACAAAGCTTCGATAGCTTCATATGTGTAATCACCCTTATAGTTTTTATTTATATAGTCAAAAAATTGACTTTTTCCTATATCTATATGCATGTTAAATCCTTTGGTATTATTTTAGTAAGCTCTTCTTTAAACAAGGCTACATCAAAAAGTTCAGTATGATTAGTTAGCATTACTTGTTGTACAAAATCTTCAAGAACTGCTTCTTTATTCCATACATAATTATTCTCATATGTACTATAAAAATCTACTCCATTATAAGTCAATGAACATGAAATAGGTGACTCAAAAAGTAGATTATAAAGATAATCCTTCATACCTGCAAAGATATCGCATTTTTTAACTATTATGGTGTAGTATTCATTGTAACCCCGTACTTCCAAAAAGTCGTAATGTAAATCGTAATCAATTCCATAGTATCGCAACTTCCTTAAGAAAGACTTCATATCACTTGTATCAAGTTCATTTGCGAAATCCCTAACAGTATTGATTATAACATCGTCACTATCACCATCTTCCATCTCTTCCGACATCTCACCTTTAAAAAAGGCTAAAAGCTTGTTTAAATAAGCTCCCATCTTTTCATCTTTAGCTTGTTTAAGGGTAAATATATCAGTGTTAGAAAAGTTAGTTAACTTATCCTCCCTGTAACTAGGGCTATAAAGTAAGTAGTTATCGCATTTAAATCTCTCAAATTGTTCATCAAATAGTATTCTCCCGCAATCACTATCCAAGTAAGCACTTAGAGTTAAATTAATCCCTGTACTACTTATATCAAAGTTATTATAATTCATATTAATCCTTTATGTTTTATTTGTGTCAAACTGAAAGTATAGTATAACATTATTAATATCAAAAAGTCAAGGGTTTATAGTACAAAGTATTAAAAACAGTAAGAAGCTCCTAAAGTGTTACTTTTACCCTCCTAACATATAAAGACATATACTTTCACTAGTTACAGTTTTATTAATGTATATAAATACAATAAAGTAACTTAAAAGAAAATTAAATAGGCTAAGAGGGAGCTTAAGTTTACGAAGTAGTTGTAAGACCTAAGGTTCATACAAGGTTAGTTATTTAGTTAGTACTTAGTCACTCACGCAATCGCATATGGTATAAATCTCAAAGTTTTAGTAGAGTTAGTTAACACACGCAATTGCATCTAGTATAAATCTCAAAGTTTTAGTAGAGTTAGTTTAGAACTATCTAATAAAACCCTCCTTTAGTAAGACCTCCTTGTAATAATCATATAAGGCTCTATCTTCATCAGACATACTAGCCTCACTAAGCTTGTTAGGTAACATAACTTTAACACCTATACAGTAATCTACTAACTGATGATAGTAGCGTCTTAATCCTCTAACAGTTTTAAAATCACTTAGTGGATAAAACCAAGTAATACCCCACTTAACAAAACCAACTACTATACCATTTATAACGATAACCTCATCTGCTTTATAAACACAATTAGCTGGGCTAACTCTTAACTCACTTTTATTATTACTAAACATCTTATTTCTCCAACTTTTTAATTATGTCTTCTATAGTATATAAATCTACTGTTTTGCCTCTTGTACCAAACTTACTAACATTTCCTGCAACGGTATCAGCATTAAGAAGGATAGGCTTACAAACCTTATCTCTACTATACTTCACAGCAGGCTCACCTAAGAAGCGTTTAAACTTACCAATATCTAACTTATTAGCTATAGCATAACCCCTTTTCTCTCCAAACATTTTTATACATATCTGCTGATACCAACCTGCAAAACCGAAGCCTCTTCTAGTAGTGTTAATTGTAGGTATGTATAGATAACTAGTGTCTTTTATGTTAGCCTCTTCTAAGTAACCTATATAACCATCTGTACCGCCTAAGTTGTTAGGTTTAAGTGGGTGGTATACTGTACAGTAATCTATATCTCCCATAAGCTTTGACTTGTAATCCATAATAAAACCTAAAGCTTCAAGGTTAATAGTTTCTGAATCAGTTAGAGATGTTACTAAGGCTAAGTCACCATTTTCATCTTCTATCTCTTCTAATATACCCGAGTATTTAACTTTAAGTACTTGTTTAAACTCAGAAAACAAGGCAGTTACATCGGAGATAGCTAGTTTACTAATAAGTGCCTTCCACTCAAAGTATCTATCACAGATAAAATACTGTACTGCTTTATCTAAGTAACCTGCATCAGTATCACATAGCTTGATAAACTCACTATCTAGTAAGTCGTCACTGTAGTTTATAGTAAACAACCTATTTCGTATTTCATAACTTTGGTCGCCTAAAAGTAATGCTTCATATGCCCTACTACCCCACATAACCTTAGCATAGGCTGGGAATGATTGATTTATTAAACCTTTAACATTAAGTGTCACATCAAGCCTAGTAAGATTACCTAAAAAGGCTGATACTCTTATATTTTTCATTACTTTAGGACTTAGTTCATCACCTGTAACCCATAATCTGTCAGTTAATTCTTCTATGCTGTAAGGGTATAAACCATCGTAACCAAACAAGTCAGCTACATGAGTATCAGAGTTGCTGAGTCCTACTTTGTGAAAGTTAGTTAAGATGGCACTCTTACCAGAACCAGAAGCTGAGGTAATAGCAAAGGCTGTATGTCGTTGGTTGGATACTCCATTACTATAAAGATTAAGCATACTAAAAAGAATAAGTAAGTCAACTATACTGTTAACCTCAAAGCCTTTAAGCATAACTGAACCCCTAGGTAACTTCCAATGATTAACAAAAGCTTTTACAATCTCACCATATCTAGGATTACTATGTACTCCCTCCTTCAATAGCATTTTACGATATTGAAAAGTAGGCTCATCAAAGCTATTATTCACGATATACTCACTCCTACACCCAGAGGCATAAGATATCTTAAGACTATTAGTGGCTAACTGAGTTGGTTCTAAAGCTGATGCTGTATTAATAACAGTTACAAACGATGTGTATGTAGAAACTATCTCAACTATTTTCTTAACTACTAAACCTTTACTAAACCCTTTATCACCACTAACTTGATAGAACTCTGTATAGTCAGGTTTAAATAGTGAGCCATACCATGTACTTTGCAAGGACTCATTCTGTTTACCTAGTACAACTGTAGTTTCTCTACTACCTGCAAGGTTTACATTGTGTATCATTACTGCACTATTACTAGCCTTATTAACCATCATACATAGAATATACAAACAGTTTTCATCTATTAACTTACTAAAAATTCTCTCTTTAGCAAAAGCCTCTTTTTCATACCAATCATCAAGCTTTGCACCCTCCATGTTACATATAGACTCAGCAAAGAGTCTTACAAGGCTAACTGTAACACTTGCTACTATACCTCTAAGTATCTGAGCTGTAGAGTCAGGGTTATTAGCATGGAGGAAATACTCCCACTCAGGTAATACAATGTTACGGTACTCACCATAAGTAGAAGTACAAGTGTTGGAACCACAGTATAACCTAGTACGATTACCTGAGGTTTTAAGTAACCAAGCGTATCGCTCATCTGCTGAGTCAGTGTGTAGGTGAGAAGTAGGACATTTACATAGAACCCTCTGATTACCTAGTAACGCACTAGATACATCACCAATACATACATCACCACGCTCTTTAAGTCGTCTGAACTCATTCTTATTAAGGCTATTGCTGGGGTCATCGTATATCTCTGTTAAGGTAGTACCGCAAACTGTTTTAACAATAACCTCATCTTCTTTAGGAGCGAAGAGTAACATATCCGTATGAAACTGTAAAGGATTACTAAATTGATAAGGGAATAGTTGAGAGTCTATAGTTAATTGTCCATCCTTTAGTAAGCCCTTAGTAGTTAAGGCTATTTCTACATCAGTAGCTGTAACTTTATAAACCTCTTTAGCTTTTTCTTTATCCTTAGGAGGAGCTTCAAAGTAATCAAACACTTGACCCTCTATAGGTATAGTAGGAGCAAAGAACCTAGCCACGCTTCTACTAGCCTTATCCACTGAAGGAATTCTAAAAGTTTCAACTACCCAGTTAACTACCGCTATATAACCTTCAACATCAGGTATACCAGTACAAGGGATTAGTAACCTATATTTGTACCCATTAAGTAAATAGTTTTGACTAGGTATAGTAAAGGCTGTAAAAGGCATAGTTCTTATACAAGCTGTTAACTCTATAAGTATGTCGTGAACACTGTCTATATCTATTATAATTAAATCACCAACTCCTACTATACTATTTTTATCTCTATGCCCACCGTTATATATAAAGGGGCTTACTGCACTAAATAGTAAATCATTGTATACTACATTTATATCATCAGTTACTACATCAGCGAAGCCGTACGAAGTAGCCTTACCGAAGCACATCTCATTAGCACTAACTCTAAAGGAGTTCTTCCTACTACCTTTTATTTGTGTACTTTTGCTATATCTCATTATTACATCCTTTCATAATACTATTATAGTATAATTTTATTATAAAGAGCTTAAAGTTATGTGTATTTTAAGACACTTTTTCAAAATATGTGAGTAGATATACCATGGAAACGCTCACAGAGGCATAAAATATTAAATATATTGTATTTAATGTGAGCATATTAAATATTAAGTACTCATTACAGATATGAGCTATAACTCCAGCTTGTATAATGTATATAAATACCATAAGTTTCTTAAAATAAAATTAAATTCTAGTATCTTAACAACTTTTGTAATAGTGTCAACTTTAAGCTACTTTTAATAAATTTATGATATAATTATAATCTAGTAATTGAAAGATTACATAAAATTTAAGGAGCATTAAATGCTAAATATTCAAGGTGTTAAAACAATCAATGTATCAGCTAACTTAGCGAGTCTATTCGCAGAAAAACAATCATGGTCAACTGTACCTAATGGTACTAGCTTCACTATGCTATTTGCTAGATTATCACAAAGAGCTGGAGGTTATCAGGATAAGGATTTTATAGTTGCTGAGGGTGTATACATACCTGCTGATGTTACTACAATAGAAGAGGCTATATCTAAAGCTGTACCTGTACAAATGTATACAAATACAGTTATAAACAATAGAGTAGAAGATAGGAGTATGAGAGTTGGTAAAGTCTACACTATAACAAAAGCCTTTTCTAAAGGTGATGTAGTCAATGGTAAAGCTATGGCGTACCATGGTTTTGATATGAGTGTATTGGAGAGTGAAGAGTTAGAGAGAGGTCTTGCGGAAATTTGGAATACTACCCAGATGGATAAGATAAATCCTGAAATGAGATTTACTGTTACTAAAGATGAGATAGGTAATACCCGTGTATTTGAGTCTATAGCAGGTGAAACTCCTCATGACAATGCACCTGCTGTTGCTCAACCTGCTGTCGCTCAACCTGCTGTCGCTCAACCTGCTGTCGCTCAACCTGCTGTCGCTCAACCTGCTGTCGCTCAACCTGCTGTCGCTCAACCTGCTGTCGCTCAACCTGCTGTTGCTCAACCTGCTGTCGCTCAACCTGCTGTTGCTCAACCTGCTGTTGCTCAACCTGCTGTTGCTCAACCTGCTGTCGCTCAACCTGCTGTTGCTCAACCTGCTGTCGCTCAACCTGCTGTCGCTCAACCTGCTGTCGCTCAACCTGCTGTTGCTCAACCTGCTGTCGCTCAACCTGCTGTTGCTCAACCTGCTGTCGCTCAACCTGCTGTTGCTCAACCTGCTGTC
>Ga0256834_1000133_pt1 | contig 49626 bp, 42 predicted proteins | sample 4281140metaG_FD_190536 | JGI IMG/M metagenome (GOLD analysis project Ga0256834, IMG submission 190536) | Hydrothermal vent microbial communities from East Pacific Rise, Pacific Ocean - 4281-140 | ecosystem: Environmental > Aquatic > Marine > Hydrothermal vents | place: Pacific Ocean: East...
AACCATTAAAATGCCAACCCCAGATGCATTTACTTTTTTTATTTGCTCAAAAATCTCAATAACATAACGAGGAGAAAGTCCAGCCGATGGCTCATCTAACATCAACAAGGACGGTTTACTCATTAACGCTCGACCCATTGCAACCATTTGGCGTTGCCCACCCGAAAGCTCACCTGCTTGTTGATTTCGCTTTTCTTTTAATGGTGGAAACATTTCATAAACTCCGTCTAGAGTTTTTGAAAAATTATCCTTCCTAATGAATGCACCCATTTCAAGATTTTCATGCACACTTAATGAAGTGAACACATTTTTTTCTTGTGGAACAAAAGAAAGACCCATCGGCACTAATTTATCTGGCAGAGCGTTTGAAATTTCTTGCCCATTAAAAATTATTTCACCTGAACTAACTTTTAATAAGCCAAAGACTGCTTTTAATGCTGTAGATTTACCTGCGCCATTTGGGCCAACAATTACTCCAATATCGGTTTTTTTAATTGAAATATCTAAGCCCTTAAGGATTGGGGCATTTCCATAACCTGCAACAATGTTTTTTACATCTAAGAGTGTCATTTAAGCTACCCTATTATCTACTTTAGAATTGGGACTTGAGCCAAAATAGGCTTCAATGATTTGCGGGTTTTGTCTTATTTTATCCATTGGCCCTTGGGCAATAACTTCCCCAGCTGCCATAACAATCACTGTTTCACAAAGCCGAGCAATTAAGTCCATGTCATGCTCGATGATAAAAAAACTATATCCCAATTCAGTGTTCATGCGTTCAATATTAGAGGCTAAATCATTTAACAAAGTACGATTAACCCCAGCTGCAACTTCATCAAGCAAAACAATTTTTGCATCAACCATCATGGTTCGGCCAAGCTCAAGCAGTTTTTTTTGACCGCCTGAAAGATTGCCTGCAAGTTCATTTTTAACATGGCCTAATTTCAAAAAATCAATCACATCATTGGCTTTTTGGCGTACTTTTAAATCATGTTGCTTTACCAAAGATGGTTTGAGCCAAGTGTTTAATAGGCTCTCACCTAGCTGGTCATCTGGCACCATCATTAAATTTTCAAGCGCACTCATATTTGAAAATTCATGTGCAAGTTGAAATGTTCGCAACATGCCAAGTTTGAATAACTCATGCGGGGCAAGACCAGTTACGTCTTTACCATCAAAAATTATATTTCCACTTGTGGGGGCAAGTGTGCCAGCAACGATATTAAACAAAGTTGTTTTACCAGCACCATTGGGGCCAATAAGCCCCGTTATTGAGCCTTTTTCTACTTTTAACGAACAGTTTTTCACCGCAGCTAGGCCGCCAAAATATTTCGAGATGTTTTTTACATCAATAATTGCATCAAATGCCAATTGCTAACCCTTAACCAACTATATTCATTTGGCAAAAGCCAATTTAACAAACATCTGCTCATAAGCTGAGTTCTGGGTCAATATTGAACTTGCTTCAAACATAAAAAAAGGGCGAAAATCGCCCTAAATTTGATATTTAATAATGTTAATCAGAGAATTAAGCCAATGCACCAATAACTGCTTCAATTCGCTTTTTCATAGTTCCTGCATCAAACGGCTTAATAATATAATTATTCACCCCAGCAGTGATAGCTTCTTTAACTTGCTCTTTATCCGAGCGACCTGTTGCCATAATGAAAGGCATTTTTTGAGTTTTTGGGTGTTTACGCAAAACTTTTAATAAAGTTAAACCATCAATATCAGGCATATTCCAATCTGATATGATTAAATCAAAATTATCTTTTTCAATTTTTCCAAGCGCATCACGTCCACTTTTGGCCTCTGTGATAGTCTTAAAGCCAAGCTGACCTAAGATATATTTACAAATGCCTCGCATAGATTGCTGGTCATCGACTATTAAAACATTAATTGCACTGGCTTTTGGCATTTTACTTCTTACTCTTACTCTTTTTACTACATTAATTTTAGATATTTATGCCGCTTTTTGGTCAGCAAATATAATTATGAACTTATACTTAGCGTAAAACCGTTAATTTTTTTTCAATTCTATGAAACAAAAATTATAATTTTGCTAAAGCTGATGATATTCGTCCCGCAACCGCTTCAATTGGAGCTTGCTCAACAACTGCCCCAGTTTCAAAAGCAACTTTTGGCATGCCATAAACAAGGGCAGAAGTTTCTGATTGACCAATAGTGTGCGAACCAGTTTCACGCATTTGTTTTAAGCCAATTGCACCATCTTTTCCCATGCCTGTTAAAATTACCCCTATTGCCATTTTTCCTACAACTTTAGCGACAGAGCCAAATAAAACATCAACACTTGGCTTATGGCCAGAAACATCTTCTCCCTCTTCAATTCTACATTTTAACTGCCCTGAGCTTTTTTCAATTGTTAAATGCTGGCCGCCCTTTGCAATATAGGCAGTACCTTTTTCAATGAGCATTCTATCGCCTGCCTCTTGAACCTTGATGGCGCATAAATCATTAAGTCTGTTTGCAAACCGCTCTGTAAAACCTTTTGGCATATGTTGAGTGATTACAATTGGCGGGCAATCAACTGGCATAGAAACCAGCACCTCTCGTATTGCTTCAACTCCTCCAGTTGATGCGCCAATAGCAATAAGCGAGCCAGATGGACCTTTTGCTGTATGAATTGTAACTTTTGGTGTTGGTGCTCGCATTCCACGAGATCTAGCCGAGCTTTTTGCCGCTGCATGGACTTTTTTACATACATCAGCACCAAATTCATCAAGCCCGCTTGAAATATTAGCATTTGGTTTTGCAACAAAATCTACAGCACCAAGCTCAAGAGCGAGCAAGGTTTCTTCTGCACCTTTTTGAGTAAGGGTTGAAACCATCACCACAGGCATTGGCTTAAGGCGCATTAATTTATCCAAAAAATCCAAACCATTCATATTTGGCATTTCGATATCAAGCGTTAAAACATCAGGTTTTAAATCTTTAATTTTTTGACGTGCATCAATTGGATCTTTTGCCGTGCCTACAACTTTTATACCGGCATCATTATTCAAAACTTTTGATAATATTGAGCGGATAAGGGCTGAATCATCAACCACAAGAACTTTAATACTCATGCTACTTGACTTTTTTCTACTGATTTAAGAGAGCTATATATGGTTTTTCCAACCAGTGAAAATTGGGTGCTATTTCGTCCAACATTTTCTGAATGACCAATATACATATAGCCATCTGGTGCTAAAACTTCGCCAAGTTGGGCGAAGAGTTTATCTTGCACTGGTTTGTCAAAGTATATTGCAACATTACGACAAAAAATTGCATCAAATGGCCCTTTAATCGGCCATGGATCGAACAGATTTAGCGGCTTAAAAGTAATTGTTTGGCGCATTTCCTTTGGAATATGGATTGTGCCGTCCCCTTTACGCTCGAAAATCCTTGCTCGCTCAGGGCTTAACCCAGCCAACTCACTTTCAGGATAGATGCCCATTGCCGCTTTATTGACCACATCAGTATCAATATCTGATGCAAGAATTTTGAAATCCCAACGTTTTAGCTCTGGGTATTTATTAATCAAACACATGGCAATTGTATATGGCTCTTGCCCCGTTGAGCAACCAGCCGACCAAATACGCAAGCGTGGCTTGCCTGCCGCATTTGTGCGAGGTTTTTGTGCAATTATTTTCCCAATATGAGAGATTAAATGATCAAAATGATGATCTTCACGATAAAATCTAGTTAGGTTTGTTGTGAGCGCATTAACAAAATCTTGTTTGTCTGTTTTAGTTGCTCTTGGGCTATCTAAAAATTCAAGATAGTTTGAGAAACTATTAATTGAGAGCTTTCGCATTACTTTGGAAAGACGAGAAATTACCAATGTTCGTTTAGCATTGCTAAGAGAGATCCCTGCAACTTCTAACAGGCGACTTTTTACATTTGAAAATTCTTTGTCACTTAAAGCAATATCATTATTTTCCATTGTCTTTAACTAGCTCCATCAACATTAAAATTTTATTTGGTAAAAGGGTGACATAATTTCTAGTTTTGAGTTATTTAGCTGTTTCTTGAACTATTTTATCTAACTCATCTCCCAGACTAGTCAGATTATTGTCACCTGATACCAAAGCACTAGTAATTATACCTGTTTCATTACTTATATTTTGTAAATATTTATCAAGATTTGATATTTTTATTTCTAACTCTTTTGTTTGATTAGCTGAAAGCTCGCTTTCATTGCGCCCTTTTGTTGCTAAAGCGCGAATTTCTTTAGCTGATTTTGAGGTAGAGCCTGCTAAAGTGCGAACCTCTTGTGCAACAACTGCAAACCCAGCACCGCTTTCGCCTGCTCTTGCTGCCTCGATGGCAGCATTTAATGCTAGTAAATTTGTGCGAAAAGATACATCTTCGATCAAGGCAACCATATTATCTATTTTTTCGTTGAGTTTATTCACATTCATTATTGAGAGGCAGGTTTTTTGTGCTGTATCACCGGCTTGCTGAGCTAGATCGCTTGCTTGTTTTCCAATATCTTCAATTTTTTGCACTCCATCTCTAGAAAGAGTTACACTATTTTTTATTATAGAAATATCTTGTTTCGCAGTTAAAGAACTGGTTGAAATATTTGTTAAAACTTCTTTATGCCTATCTACTAAACAAGCAATTTCATCTAACTTTGATTTTAGGTTTGAGATATTATTCTCTTCAATTTCATGCTGTTTTGCATGTTTATCCATTGCACTAAAAACTGCATTTACCTGATTATTCATTCCTGCATTAAGTAAAGGCTTTTGGTTTTTTTCTAAACCATCACTATCTATTTGGCCCGATACAATATCATCAATTGCTAGCATTGATCGATCAAGCAACTCCATGCTAAAATTTAACTCATCAAGGGCTGGAAAAATTCTTGCTTCTTTATCACTAAATCTAAAACTGGTATCACCCTCAGCAAAAGAAGAAGTGAAACGGGCAAGTTGATTGCGTCCTATAATTAAACCAGCTCGATGCAGTCCAATGATATAATTATTAGAATTAATTTGTGAAATTTTACAATCATATGGGCGAGAATTTATAATAATTCGCTGATCGATTAAGTCTTCACTGTTATGTAAAGAAAAATTATCGCCAAAAATTTCTTTAAGCGAGATGCCCGATTTTGCTTGTGCCTCTAAAGCCAAAAAACCATCACTAACAATAATGATTATCCCATCTTCGTCCACCATTAAAGCCGGAGTAAGCAAGGATTTTAGTGCCTGTTTATAGCTTACTTCATTTTGCAAAAGACTTGATGAATTTGCGACTTCTAGCTTTGATTGCTCTAGTAAATTATTAGTTTTTTTTATATTCAAAAAAATGGCAGCACCAATTATTAGCCAAAAAACACAAGCAAAAAAAATACCCAATGTTGAGCCTAAAAATTGAGCAGCAAAAAAAGCCACCCCAAGCGTTAAGGGAGTAGAAAAAATGGCTATTAATGCAAGAGGAAATTGGCGCATTAGGAAACCACCAAAGAATTTGGTACGTAAAAAGACATAAGCCAAATTAAATCTGAAATGGTTAACAAAACCTAAGCAAAGCTGAATGTTGTCAACTTTTTGGTAACTAATTCACATATTTTTTAAAAAATACTATCAATTAGAATAATTCAATATCGTCATCAGCAGGCTTGACCACTTTTTGTTTGCCTGCAAAAGCCATTTCTTTATTGACGATATTTTGACCTGTAGCACTATCAAGCCGCTTAACACGAGCTCGACCAGTTGTTGGATCAAACATAACACGGCGAGCAAAAGTTCCGCCCATATCTTCTGATGTTATTTTATATCCCTCATCTTTGAGAAATTTATAAACAAAGGCAACATTGCTTGCCCCTACATCGGCAAGAGAAGAATTAATCTTACCACCACCAAATATTTTAAACTCAAGATTTTGTTTAATACCAGTGCCTTCTTTAAGCACCATATTTATCAATTCTTCCATGGCATAAGCACCATATCTAGCAGAAGAGCCAAATCTATCTTTGGCTGACCCTGATTGCTCGGCCAATAAAAAATGGTTCATGCCGCCAACATTTGCCTCTACATCTCGCACACAAGCACCAATGCAAGAACCCAAAACAGTTGAAAATGTAACGTCCGTCTTATTAGAAACATGGCAGTCACCTTGATGGACTGTTGTTACAATAGATCTTGTGTTTTTTTTTGGTGTTGGTTGTGCTAATGCCATAAATACTCTCGTAAAAACTATTTAATCAATAAAATTACGCTATCTTATGAATATTAGTAAATTGCTAACCACAATCAAAATCTTATGAATATTTCTTCAAATGCAAACCTTCACTTTAACTATTTGAGTTAGAGTGGAGCTTGGGAATAAATAAAAGTGAATCCAGGTTAGGATATGTTAATGTCATTAAAGCGACTAGCGACTGAGTTAGATGAAACTACCCGCCAAACGGCGGAGATGGTTGATGGAATTATTGAAGCTCTATCTATCTTGCAAAATCATAAAACTATTTGCGAAAATGCACGTAAAGAAGCGATGGATAAAATTGTTTTTGCGCTGCAAGCACAAGATAGAATTGAGCAACGAAACGCCAATATGGCAACTGCTGTTAGGAAAATGGTAGATAGCGATAGCGATATGGACAATCGCCAATTTGATAAAATATGGTCGCATTTAACGCTTGATGAACTGGCTGTGCCAAAAATGTCTGGAGTTGCTGGACGAGTGCAACACGGAGAAGTTGATCTGTTCTAAAAAAGTTTACTAAGCTAGAATTGTTAAAAATAAAAAAGGCACTTAAAAAAATTAAGTGCCTTTTTTAATATATTTATCAAATTCTATTCTTCTAATTTTGCACCGTCAACAATTGCATGCAAATCTATTAAGCCCACCATACGAGAATCATGCGTGATTATTCCTCTAAGAAGCTCATTGTCACTAGAAGAATTTCCTTCTGGAACTGGGTGAACATCACTTTTCTTAACGGTCAAAATATCGCTAACAGCATCAACCAAAATTCCTACAAATTTTTCATCAACCGACATAACCACAACAACATGAGTTTTTGTAGGCTCTGTCTTGCCTTCACCAAAACGCGCTCGAAGATCAAAAATTGGAACTATAGTGCCACGCAGATTTATAACACCTCGAACAAACTCACGAGTATTTGGCAAAGGTGTAGCCCCATTCCATGCCCTAATTTCTCTAACTGTAGTTATTTCAACAGAATAGGTTTGCTCATCAATTGAAAATGCAATTAACTGCAAGCTATCAACTTCAGAAACCTCACCATCGCCAGCCTCATTACTTAAATGCATTGCTTCCATTTTATTTTCCTTTTTATAAATATTCATTAGTCATTATTATTAGGCAACGTTGCGGTGTGATGGGCTAGGAGAGTTGCGCAACCCTTGCACATCAACAATTAGACCAACCGAGCCATCACCCAAAATTGTGCCACCTGCAATTCCTTCAATTCTTTCAAAGTTTTCTTCTAAACTCTTAATTACAACTTGCTGCTGACCGATTATTGAATCAACAATTAGAGCAAGTTTATTTGTGCCATCTGCTTCACAAAGCACAACAAATCTATCTTTATCATTAATATCATTTGGCAATTCAAAACGATCCGCTAGATCAATTGAGTGAACATACTCACCACGCACCTGTAAAACTTTTGCACCTGTTGGTAATTTACCAAAATCAGCACGTGAGTTTTGAATTGTTTCAACAATTGAAGAAAGCGGAATAACATAAGGACAGCCGCCGACTTTTACCAACATTACATCAAGCACAGCCAAAGTTAGTGGCAATCTTAATGTCATGCGAGTGCCTTTACCCGGCCATGATTTTACAATTACTGCACCACCAATTTTATTGATATTTGATAAAACAACGTCCATTCCAACACCACGACCTGAAAGGTCTGAAACTTCCTCAACGGTTGAAAAACCTGGGGCAAATATTAAATTATCGATCTGGTCATCGCTTAATTGTTGATCCTCGCCAACAACGCCTTTATCACGTGCTAATTGCAACACACGCTCACGATTAATACCCGCTCCATCATCTTCAATAATTATTAGAATTGAGCCACCAGCTTGTTCGGCTGAAAGGCGAATTGTACCTGTTTCAGATTTACCAGCCTTTACTCTATTCTCAACAGATTCAATTCCGTGATCTGCTGAATTTCTAATCATATGAGTAAGTGGATCTGATAATTGCTCAATAACTGTTTTGTCAATTTCAGTATTTTCACCAACAGTTTCAAGTTTGATCTTTTTACCTGTTTTTGTAGCTAACTCTCGCACCAAACGTGGCATACGAGAAAATACAGATTTTACTGGTTGAGCACGGATTGCCATCACGCTATCTTGTAGACCACGAGTTGTTGTTGCTAAAACTTCAAGCCCACGGATTAGCTCTTGATATTGATGTTTTAGGTGGTCGTCCATTTGCTGGGTAAGCATCGACTGGGTAATAACCAGCTCGCCAACCATATTGACAACTCTATCGACTTTATCAAGATCAACCCTAATTGATTGCACACCAGCTACTGGGGCAGTTTTTGATGGAGATTTACTAGTCTGCTCAGTGCCTTTTGCTGCCACTGTAGCTGCTGGCTTTTCTGCTTCTACTGGCTTAATTTCATCTGCAAGATCAGCAAATGATGGCAAATTTTCACTATCAAAATCTACATCATCTTGCTTTTCTTGAATAGGTTTTGCTTCAATTTTTGTTATTTCTAGATCACAATCCCCATCAACAAACTCAAATACTTCACGAATTAATTCTTCTTCAACGCTATCATCACTAAAAGAAATTTCCCATGAGCAATATACCCCCATTGGCTCAAAATCAGGCAAGGTTGGTATATCAATTAAAACTGCCTTGACCTCAATATCAGACATTTCAGCCAATTCTCTTAATAATAAAATTGGATCATTTGCAGAAATATAAAGCTCTCTATGAGGGACAAATTTAACTAACCACCCCTCACTTATGCCTTCATCATCACCCATTTCTTCATCAAGATTAATCATGACTGGAGTAAAATCTATATCAAATTCTTCGTCTTCAACAGGCTCGCCTGTCTCTTCATCATCACCACTTGAAGCCTTGCAAAGAGAGATAAATTTTTCTTTTTCAACTGCACCATAATCAGAGGCAAGTTCTTCACCAACTTTTGCAGCTTCAACAAAATCAGCAATTATATCGTTTGATCTTATACAAAGAACGATCACTTCATTTGTCATTTCAATTTTGTCATTTCGAACAAAATCTAATAAAGTTTCAAACTCATGTGCAAAACCAACCAAGCCTGTAAAACCAAAAGCACCCGCACCACCCTTAACCGAATGAATAGCACGAAAAACAGCATGCATGCGATCGGGGCTTTTATCACCCTCTTCAATTGCTGTGAATTGCTCTTCTAATTCTATAAGTAGTTCAGAACATTCATCAAAAAATGTAGCTTTAAATTCGTCAAGTTCAGACATGAGTTTTTACCTAAAGTCTATTTAATGTTTTAATGAACAACTCGGTTAATAACCGAGATTAATTTTTCGGGATCAAATGGCTTAACAATCCAGCCTGTTCCACCAGCAGCTCGCCCTTGATCGCGTTTTTCACGAGAGCTTTCTGTAGTTAGAATAAGAATGGGAAGGCTTTGATATTTACCTGATGAGCGAACATTTTTGATAAATTCAATGCCGTCCATAACTGGCATATTTATATCTGTTATCACCACATCAAAACTCTCAGTTTTTAGCTTATCTAGGCCTTGCTGTCCGTCTTCTGCTTGAATTACCTCAAAGCCAGCACCGCTAAGCGTGTGTTGGAGCATTGAAAGCATCGTGCGAGAATCATCTACTGTTAGAATACGCATTATATATATCTATCCTTTTAATAGCGGGGTAAAGCTGTCTTTAAGTCCTAGCCTATCAATTGCACCAAGCATTTGGGGGCTAGCGTTTAGAACCTCAAAAGAAGTATTATTTAATTCTGCAGATCGAGCGGCACTTAGCAGCATCAACAAAGCATTTGTTGCTACTCGCTCTACTTTTTCACTATTTATTTGAACCGAGCCAAGCTCTAAAGCCTCAAGAAGATTATCTCGAATTACATCAAGTGTATCCAAATCTACAATTGCAGGCAGTTCTAAATCTTGTAATTTACTCTCAGCCATTATGTAATAAATTATCCTCAAATAATAAAATCGTAATTATACTTAAGGAATTGTGTCACTCTAGTGGTTTAAGAAGTCCTAACAATTTTAAAATCTTTCTAAAAAGATCATTTTTTATTTTATTTTATGCAATTATTGCGTGAATTTTATCTATATTTACATTGTTAAGATCGTCTGGCTGCCAGTTTGGATTTTGGTCTTTATCAATTACCACCGCACGCACTCCTTCAACAAAATCTTCTCTTGCAGCCATGAATGTTGCTAGCAAAAAATCATTATTTAAAACCTTATCAACATCACTATCTTGCCGTGCTTTGTCATGAGATATTAAAATAGCAGCAAGAGAAGTGGGGCAGAGTTTAATTAGCCTTTGAAAAAGACTTTTGGCATGATGATTTCCATCACTTAACTGTTTGAGTTTATTCATAATTTCCAGTATATTATCTTCCAAGAAAGCCTGTTTACAGCTATTGGCTTTTTCGATGAAAGGGGTTTCATTTCCCTTGATATTTTTCATCCTCATAACCTCTTTTAATGCACTATTAATATTAGTGCTATTCATGGCTTTTATCAGCTCATTTTCAACTTGCTTAATTGAGCTTTTGTTAATTATGCAATCGCTTAATCCAAGTGCTAGAGCATCATTTGCGCCAACAACTTCGCCAGACATTAAAAAAGCTAAAGCAATATGACGCTCTACCTTTGCTAAAATTGCATCAATACCACAATCACAGACGAAACCTATCGCTGCTTCTGGCATTGCAAAGCGTGAATTTGATGTAGTGATTCGGTATTTTGCATGCCCAGCTAAGCCCAAACCACCGCCCATAACAATACCATCAGTTAATACCACTATTGGTTTTGAAAATTTTACAATTTTACCATCTAGCGCATATTCAGCCGAAAAAAACTTGTGCATTTCTTCAATTTTACTATCTAGAGCATTTTGCCGTGCTAACCTAATATCACCACCTGCACAAAACCCTCGCTCATGTGCTGATTTAAGCAAAACACCATTTATTTTTGGATTTTCTTCAAATTCGCTAAGCGCAATATCTATTGCCTTTATCATCTCAAAATTAAGCGCATTTATTGCCTTTGGTCTATTTAAAGCAATAATGCCGGTGCTTTTTTCAATTTTAACTTGGACTTCTTTATCCATAGAGCTGACTTTCTTATTAAATCTAACCTGTGATAACAGGTTTTATTGCATTTCAATACTGGCAAACCATGCTAATAAGTTTAAATGAATGAAATTCACCTTAGCGGCATTGCTGCCGACCTTGCAAAACTCGCAGATGAGAATAAACCAATTCAACTTGGTATAATTGGTGCTGGCGAAATGGGGACTGACCTTGTAACACAAGTGATGTTAATGAAAGGCATAGAGATTGCCGCCATAACCGCCCGCCGCCCCCACACCGCTTTTGATGCGATAAAAATTGCCTATGGCAATGATGATAAAGGGCAAGAAGTAAACACCCCTAGCCAAATGTCAAATGCGCTTGAGATTGGCAAAATCGCCATTACCTCTGATAATGAATTAATGGTAAGCACACCACAAATTGATGTGGTGATTGATGCAACGGGCAAACCCGGAGTTGCGGCAGATTTTATTTTATTAGCAATGGAGCATGGCAAGCATATCGTAATGATGAATGTTGAGGCTGATGTAACTATTGGGCGTTATCTTAAAGCGCAGGCTGATAAATTGGGTGTTATTTATTCGCTTGGGGCGGGTGACGAGCCTTCATCTTGTATGGAGTTAATAGAATTTACCTCTGGCTTGGGGTTAACAATTGTTAGCGCAGGCAAGGGTAAAAATAACCCTCTTAAACATGACGCTGTGCCCGATGATTATATTGAAGAAGCAGTGCGGCGTAATATGAACCCACGTGTGTTAGTAGAATTTGTTGATGGCTCAAAAACCGCAGTTGAAATGGCAGCAATTGCTAATGCTACAGGTTTAACTCCCGACATTCCTGGTATGCATGGACCAAAAGCCTCTCGAGAGGAATTAGCAAAAGTGCTAATCCCCAAATCCGATGGTGGAATTTTAAACAATATCGGCGTGGTTGACTATACAATTGGCAAAGGAGTTGCACCAGGTGTGTTTGTTATTGCCAAAGCCACCCACCCACGCATTATCGAGCGAATGGACGATTTACATGTTGGCATAGGCCCATATTATGGCTTTTTCCGCCCCTATCATTTGACGAGCCTTGAAGTTCCATTAACGGCGGCACGCATAATGTTGCAAGGCAAGCCAGACATGGTGCCACTTGCAAAACCTGTTGCCGAAGTATGCGCTATTGCAAAACGTGATATGAAAATTGGCGAAAAAATCGATGCAATCGGGGAAACATGCTATCGTTCTTTCACCATGAAAGTAGAAGACGCAAGACAAAATTCCTGCCTTCCAGTTGGATTACTTGAGGGTGGAAAAGTTTTAACACCCATTAAAAAAGGCGAGCTAATAACCAGCCAAAACGCCACTCCAGATAAAACTACCAAGCTGTTTGAGATGAGAGTTAAGCAGGATTTGATGTAGGGGGGGTTTAAAACTCTAAAAGCTCTTAATTTACTCAACAGACAGCAACTAACCACCGCCGTCATGCCGTTGAAAAACGGCATCCAGAATGATTTTTATCAGGTAAAATTACTAGAATAGAACACTGAATCCAAGAATGGATGCCGTTTTTCAACGGCATGACATCTTTGATTATCACTGGTGATTACAATATTGCTCTTGGCCAGTTAATCCTCATCTACTATTTCAGCAACTTTACTTTCTTGCCAGCTTGCATAATTTTTCTTCGTTCCTTTTATTATCCATGATGTGCGCCCATTGTCTGAACGTCCAAATATTAAAGAAGAGGCAGCACTTGGGCTTGAAAAAGATGTGTCTTTTGTAAACTTAGCAATAGTATTATTTTCATCATCAATGATTAGAGTTCCGTTTTCAATCAATTTACAATGCCGTCTTTTATATCCAACATTTTTCTTACCGCTTGTAGTCCACTTAGAAGAAGCAAATGAGCCCTCAAACACTACAAATTCCCCTTCTATTTCTTGACCTGTGGCATATAGTTTTTTCTTATCGTTATTAATTTCAAAAATTGGAGAAATATCTTCATCAATTTTTTCAGACCGATTTTTCTTTTGTAAAGATGTCCTATTAGGCGTTACTTTAAATGAATCATAGCCCAAAACAGGTAATATCAATTGAATTTGTTCAATAAAATATTCCATATCAGAAACATCTGCCTCAGGTAGCGGAGAGGGTTCATGTTTTGTTAAATTTTCAAGCTTTGCTTTGCCAATTTCAGATGCAATTTTAATCAGTCGTGCTTCTAGGTATTTAGCATGAGCTTTGGTAATATTTGAATCTTTACTCGTAACTACACAAACTCGCTCCCAAAAATCTTTTTCCTTATTGTGCGTCTTAAGTCTCTTTCGCACATTATCACTTTCACCAATATATATCATAGGCGAATCAGTTTCTTCAGGATCGTGCCCAAAAAGGAAATATATTCCTGTTCTATCAAGCTCCTCCCTTTTTAAAAAATCTACAATCTCCACACGAGAGCCAGAAATGACATGACCAGACCAATTTATTACTTCAGCAGTCACTAACCCTGTTGGATTGCCATCAACAAGAAATATACGAACACTTCGCCCATTAGTATTATTCGCTGCTCTCGTCATTTTTAAACCTTTATTTTTACAAATTAGCAAAACAATATTTAAATCTGATTATAACACTAATTGCCTTATCAACAAATCACAACATTATGCCGTATTATACAGTGATACTCGCATCAGAACACAATTGTGTTTGTTGGTTTGTTTCAAAGATGCCGTCTCTCAAACCCATAGCAAATAAGAAAGTTCTTCATCGACTTTAATCAAGAGTTAATTTGCCGTACCGTACCGTACGGTACGGCAATATTTATGTTATTATTGGTTTAGTTCCTGCCTTGTGATGCTTGCTCTAAGGCATATTCTTATGGGTTTAAGTTTCTCTATTATTTAAATTAAGGAATGAGAATTACTCTATTTCCAACATTCCAGAGATAGTTCAGTGCAGCTCAAAACTACATGTTTTTATTTAGTTGAGAAATTCCCACTTACGGGCAGGTGGTCGGTATTTTTAAAGCCTGTATCTAGCGTTTTTATTTTCTTTATTTTTACATTTGGCGAAACAATAAAACCATCAATTATTGAGGTATAATTTTCGCCCCTCACATAGGGTTTATGCATTGTTCTAACGCTTGGCACATTCTCATCAACCCCAATTTTCCAGCCTTTTGGCAAACGATCTAATGGAAAGCCAATTCGCCAGAATAGATGTTTTTTAGGAGTTTTGTGGGTGAAGGTCGTTTTGGTTAATTCCATATTCCAATCGCCGCCCAAAACTACATAATTTCCTTTTTTATATTCTTGCTTTGCAAAGGCAAAAACTGCATCAAATTGCTTTTGACGTGTTGCGCCTTTTTCATCAAATGCGGCCAAATGCAAATTGGCAATTACCCATTGTTTGTTATTTTTTTCAATTGGCTTATCATTATTTTTAATTGCAAACCTGCTTACCAATAATCCATAGCGGCGACGCAATAAACCTGCCAATAAGGTTGGTTCATGCGGCAGGGTTATTACATTACTTGAAGTTAGTTTGGCCTTAGCCAAGCTCAATGTACCATGGCAAACTCGAAGCGGCCACGGCAAACCTCTTGAAGCTATATCAGCCCTAAATATCGCTAAAAAATTAGGAAATAGCGCAACTATTTCAGAGCGAACTGGGACAAGAAAACTTAAAGGGCTTTTGTTTGACACTTCTTGCAATAAAAAAACATCTGAATTTAAACTAAGAAGAGTTTCTTTTATTCCAAAAAGATTGCTTTTAACCTCAGCACGACTTGGGGGTAAATAACTTTTGCCCCCATCCATGATAAAGTCACTTTTTTCTCCCAAGCCTGCATAACCAATATTCCATGCTGTTATAGAAATATTTTTATCGAGCTGAGCAGGTAATTCTTTTGGCTCATTCAAGATTTTAATTTTTATACTTGGCATAGTATTTCTGTTTATCAGCACGATAAAAAGCAGATAAAAAGCAAATAAAAATATTAGCGCAAATAAAACCTCCATATAGGCAAGACCTTAAGTTCTCACCAAATCTGAAAGCAAGCCTGCGGCAACAGAAAGACGAGAAACACTTAGCTCTTCACCCGTTAAATCAGAAACCATATCAATGATACGATCTGTTTCATCTTTTCTTTGATCTTTCCAGTTATTAAATCTTTGCTCAATTTCTCCGCTTCCAACTCGCAATACATCACAAGTAAGATCACGTTGCGCCCGCATAACATTTGCTAATGCTCTATCAAGTGCCATTCGATCAAACTTATCAACAAGATCAATATTTTTACCCTGCTCAGTAATACGACCCAATTTAAATGTTTCAAGCACCATGAAATAAGCCTTTGCTGCCTCATCAACACTAGAATTTGTTTTTTCGCTGGTTAAGATAATATCAGAACAAAGAGTAAGGGCCGAGAGTTCGGCAATCCTTTGAGCAAGATCACGAGGCGCACCGCCATTAACAAAACCTACTGCTTGGTCTGCAACAGATTGTGCAACAAATTTAGGTAAAATTGAACCTAGCTTAGCTCTTATTGTTGCAACCCCATCGCCATAGAGTTTGACAATATCAGAAAGCCCATCTTCAAAACTTACATTTCGCAAAAACCACAAAGTTTGCTCAACCAATAGAGTTTTCACTTCCTCATAAAGATCAAGCTGGGTCATTCCATCAATTTTATTATCCAAGCCATCAATCATTTCATTAAGTGAAGCTAGATCATAGGCATCACGTGCCGCCGCATAGGCAAAAGCTACCTGAGGAGCATCAGCGGTTGTGGCTGAAGTCATTCTAAAAACAAAAGAAGGACCACCTCGATTAATCATAACATTGGCTAGCACTGTTGCAATAACTTGGCGACGCAATCTGTGTTCATCAATTGTTTTTGGATATTCCTTTTTTAGCTCTTGAGGGAAATAACGATAAAGCTCACGAGATAAATATGGATCATCGGGAATTTTTGATTCTAATAATTGTGCATAAAATGTATTTTTTGCATAAGCTAATAAAACAGCTAACTCAGGACGAGTGAATGGTGTTTTACTTGCAGATCTATCAAGTAGCTCACTATCGGTTGGTAAAAATTCAACCTCACGACTTAAATCACCACCACTCTCTAGATCATGCATAAAGGTGATTAGATCTGGGGAAGCCGCATAACCCTTACGCTCGATTAAAGAAATAGCCAGAGTTTGAAGATAATTATTTCGCAAACAAAGCTCTGCAACCTCATCAGTCATCGAGGCAAGAAATGTATTTCTTTGCTCAGTTGTCATTTCGCCAGCTCGCACCAATGTGCCTAGTGCGATTTTTATATTAACTTCTAAATCAGATGAATTAACCCCTGCAGAATTATCAATTGCATCGGTATTAATCGCTCCACCATTTAAGGCATATTCAATTCGCCCAAGCTGGGTAATACCAAGGTTAGCTCCCTCGCCAATTGCTTTAGCTCGCACCTCTTTGCCCGTGATACGAATTGCATCATTAGCACGATCGCCAACTTCAATATCGCTCTCATCTTCAGACTTAACATAAGTACCAATACCGCCAAACCACAATAGATCAACATCTGCCTTTAAAATAGCATTCATCACCATCAAGGGAGTTATTCTACCTTTTTCAAGCCCCAAAAGCTCAAGAGCTTCATCAGATAATTCAATAGATTTTGAAGAACGGGGATATACTCCGCCACCCTTTGAGATAATAGACTTATCATAATCTTGCCAACTAGAGCGATTTAATTCAAAAACCCTTTTTCGCTCGACATAAGAGTTTACTACATCAGGGTTTGGATCGATAAAAATATCCCGATGATCAAAAGCTGCTACAAGGCGTGTTTTATGGGATAATAACATGCCATTGCCAAAAACATCACCCGACATATCGCCAATACCTACGGTGGTAAATTCACTGGTTTGAATATCACGATTTAACTCACGGAAATGGCGTTTCACCGCCTCCCAACCACCACGAGCAGTTATGCCCATTTTTTTATGATCGTAACCAGCAGAGCCACCAGAGGCAAAGGCATCGCCAAGCCAAAAACCACGCTCAATAGAAATAGCATTTGCAATATCAGAAAAACTCGCTGTGCCTTTATCTGCTGCAACCACTAAATACGGATCATCACCATCACGCAAAATCATATCTTTTGGGTGGATAATTTTATCGCCATCAATATTATCAGTTAACTCAAGCAATGAGTTGATAAATATTTTATATGCACTAATGCCATAAGACATAAATGTTTCACGGTTCGGATTAGCTGGCATTGTTTTTGGAACGAACCCGCCCTTTGACCCCATAGGCACGATCACAGCATTTTTAACCATTTGCGCTTTAACTAGAGCAAGAACTTCGGTTCTAAAATCCTCAGGACGATCAGACCAACGCAAACCACCACGGGCAATTTCACCACCCCGCAAATGCAAACCCTCAACTTGGGGTGAATAGACAAAAATTTCACGATAGGGGCGAGGTTCTGGCATGCCATCAACCTTTGAGCAATCATATTTAATTGCCAACGCTTGGCATCTTTCTCCATCTTCATCACGTTGATAAAAATTGGTACGAACCGATGCTTCAATTAAATTTAAAAAATGACGAATAATAATATCTTCATCAGCTGAGCTAACTTTAACTAATGCATTTGAAATTTCTTTTTTTAAGCTGGTTGCAACTTCTTCTCTATTGTCTGAAAAATCTGGTTGATGATAACAATGAAATAAATTTATTAAGGCAATGCTTATCTTTGGGTGAGCATTAAGCGCATTCCATAAATAACGTTGCGAAAAGCCAAGTTTTAGTTGCTTTAAATAATGAGCGAATGCCCGAAGAATAGATACATCGTCCCATTTAAGAGAGGCCAAAGTTGTTAGTTTATTAAAGCCATCGCTTTCAACCCTTTGATCCCAAGTTGCAAGCAGGGCCTTTTCAAGCACCCGAGCAACAGCACTTAAATCTATATCTTCTTCTGGGTCAATTACCATATCGTGGATAAACTGCTCGTTTGCGCTATTGGGGCGAACGCTATAGGTGCGCTCATCAATAACCCTAAAACCAAAATTCTCGAGTAATGGCACACGATCGCTAAGCGGAATTGGCGAAAGATTGTGATAAAGTCGCAACCTATTTTTATCGTCTTTTTCAGAGCTATTTTTTGGAATAAAGCGTAAAGCTATGCGATCGCTATTACCTAAATTTTGCAAAGCATCAATATCTAACAATGCTTCTTTACTTGAAGTATTAGTTTGATAGGCAGTTGAAAAGGCATCACAATAATTAACAATTTCACTGGGATCGCTAGCCTCCTCCATTAACATGTCACCAAAACTACGAGTAAGTGCGCTTACGTCTATTTCAAGTTGCGCCCTTGTTGGAGTTGGGGTTTCTCCACCATTTCTTCCAATAATAAAGTGAACTCGAACCAATTCACCCTCAGGAAAATAAGGATAATAAGCTGATAAATGCCCATCATATATTTTGGCCAAATAATCACCAATATCGGAACGCAATTGTGATGTATAACGATCTCTTGGCAGGTATAAAAGCACTGAAACAAAGTTATCAAACGGATCAAGACGAGGCAGAACTCTAATTTGAGGACGATCAGCAAGCGAAGAAATTATTGTTGCAAACTCTAAAAGCTGCTCCTCACTAATTTGGAATAATTCTTCCCTTGGGTAATTATCAAGTGCCGCCATAAGTGCTTTTCCTGCATGGCTTTTAGGATTAAAACCAGAGGCAGAAATAACTTGTGATACTTTTCTTCTAACAAATGGAACTTCTGTATGAGGGGTTGCCAAAGACATGGAGGTAAATAGCCCAAGAATGCGCAATTCACCACTTAAAGAGCCTTTTTCATCATAGAGCTTTACCCCAATATAATCTAAAAATCCCTGTCTATGCACCCGTGATCTTATATTGGCTTTTGTTACCATTAGGGGATCATTTTTTTGCAAAAAAGCTACATGCTCTTTTGTCATCTCAACCAATTTACTACCGTGGCGTAAAAATTTAAAATCTGGATCTTTTAAAATACCAAGCCCTGAGTTTTTCACAGGATTAAGAATTGCCTGATCTCCCTCTCCAACCAATTCATATTCACGCATTCCCATAAAAGTAAAATTATGATCGGCTAACCACGCTAAAAAATGCATTGTCTCGGCCAAAGTTGCTGTTGGGATATTTGTGCCATATTCACGATAATCTTGAACAAGTTTGCTCAATCTTTCTAACATTGGTCTCCAACCACGCACGGTACGGCGCACATCTACTAAAACGGCATCAATTTCCGCAAATAATCGCTCTAGGGCTTCTTCATCTGAAATTGGATCAATATAAATATGCAAAAAACTTGTAAGGGGTGTATTTTCAGCTAAGTCTTGTTTTTTTCCTTCAAGGACACTTAAATTTTTTCCCTTTTGCTCAAGAGCTAAAATGGGGTGAGCAATTAGGCGAATACTGCCGCCATTTGCACGAATAGCACCAAGCACGCTATCAACTAAAAATGGCATATCATCAACAAAAATATCAATAATCTGAACATCGCCTGCTTGGCCATTTTCTTCTGGCCGCCAGATGTTTATTAGATGGTTATTGGCATCTCTTTTACCCAATCTCTCAAATGAATGGCGAATATTTTTTTCAAAATTTTCAACTGGAATAGATGTAAGATCTGCCGGATCTATTGATGTAACCGTCTTCTTTAAAAAGGTAGAAAAACTTGCCTCTTTTTTTGATAAACTATCTGCACGATCTAAAAGATATTGCCAGTTTTTTTTGGTTTCTTTGCTCATCACACATTAGCTCCCGTCATGGTGAAAAATTGCCTTTTTACTATCCTTAAACAGAATCACTTAAGGAACAGTTTTACTTTGATTAAATAAAATGTCGAGTAGTAAGAAAATAGTAGACATTTATGCGCATAAACATAGTTGAGAATATTAAAACCCGAATTAGGCAATAATGAGCAACTCAAATTTTAAAGATATTAGATCAATAGTGCGGTCTTCGCTAAACAAATCAGTTGCCTCGCTTTTAATAAAGGTGATGGCGGCGGGTCTTACTTATATAATGTTTGTTGCGCTTTCTCGGGCAATGAGTGAAACAAATTACGGGCAATTTGCGTTTGGGTTCTCTTTAGCAACTATTCTAGCAATTGCTGCTAGCATGGGTCAGCAGATTGCGATCTTGAGATTTTGGCCAGAAGAAAATGGTAAAAATGATATAAATAAGGCAAAAAGGTCGCTGCAATCTGGCTGGGCGATTGTTATTTTAGCATCTATCGCCGTTTCAATTAGCCTTATTATCGTTGCCCTTATTGGTGGTGCAATCGGTGATGGTATTACATCATTCATTTATATTATTGCCGCTGCAACTTTAATAATGCCCTTGGCTATGGTCGAATATGGTGGCTCAGCACTTCGAGCCCAAGAATCTATTTGGGTGGCACTTACACCACGAGATGTGCTTTGGCGAGCTAGCGTTCCTACAACCGTTTGGGTGTTGTTTTTTTATGGAATTGAGCTAACTGGCACACAGGCATTATTACTATCTTCATTCATTTTATCACTCGTTATGGCGATACAATTTATCATCGCCCATAAAGTTGGCTTTTATAATAAAATTAGCTTTTCTTTTCTTAAGAGCTATTGGAGCGAAAGAGGGAAAATCAGTCTTTGGTTTTTCATATCCACGGCTATCGACACAGCGGCTTTAAATGTTGATATTATTTTAGTTGGCCTATTTATTTCAGTTGAAAGTGCTGGCCTATATTTTAATGCCTTTAAAACGGCTGGCCTGATGACATTATTCATGTGGGCAATAACCCTAGTAATAGCCCCCATTGTTGCAAAACACTATCATGCAGGCGAGATGAAAAAAGCTCAGGCTGTTACAAGTTTTTGCGCTTGGGCTGGCTTTGCGTTTTCCGTTGGAATTTTTATAATATTTATCTTTTTTGGTGATTTGTTATTATCATTATTTGGCGACTCTTATGCAAATGGAAAAACCATCTTACTCTTATTAAGTGCGGGATTGTTAATTGATGCGGCAACTGGGCCAACTCGTATTGTTATGATGATGACAGGTCTAGAAAAAGCATATGTAGCAATTTTTGGCACAACAATGATGTTAAGTTTTATTGTTATGCTTTTCATTATCCCAATTTATGGAGTTTTGGGAGCTGCAATTGTCAACATGCTTGCAAGAATTGTTGCGCAAACTGCTATTGCTTTTTGGACAAAAAAGAAAATTGGCATTAGCACAACTCTTTGGGGCTTTTGGACGCTGCCAAAAGGACTTAAGGACAAAAACTAATTAAATCACAGCTTTCAACCCACCCTAGTAATTTTTATAGCGTTCTGACTTGTTTTATCTGATTATTTGTGGTCTTAAGAAAACATCATTAGTCTTAACATCTAGCTAGCAGCTAAAAGGCAAAAATCATGGCGAATACTGAACGCCCACTTTCTCCCCATCTGCAAATATATAAAACTCAAATCACTATGGTTATGTCAATTTTACATCGCATAACAGGAGTTGCGCTATATTTTGGCTTTGCCCTATTAACGTGGTGGCTTGTTGCCTCTGCAATGGGTGGCAATGCAATAAATTTAGCAAATTCAGTTATGGGTCATTGGCTTGGTCAGCTTGTGTTATTTGGTTTTACTTGGGCTTTGTTTAATCACATGTTAGGCGGTTTTCGCCATTTCATTTGGGATATGGGCAAAGGGTTTTCAAAAGCGGCAAGATTTGGATTTGCTTGGGCAACTCTATTTGGTGGCCTTATATTAACAGCCCTTGTTTGGGCTTTTATTTTGTGGAGTTAAGTTGATGAGCATTAAAACCCCACTTAAAAAAGTAACAGGGCTTGGTTCTGCTAAAAGCGGCACAACCCATTTTTGGCATCAACGCCTAACCGCTTTAGCAAATATCCCACTTTCAATTTTTCTTATCTGGTTTATTGCATCAGTTGCAGGTGCAAACAGACTTCTTATGGTTGTTATGCTATCCAACCCTATAATTTCTTCATTATTGATATTGAGTATTTTTTCAATTCTTTGGCATATGCGCCTTGGCATGCAGGTTGTGATTGAGGATTATATTGCAACAGAGAGCCGCAAAATTCTTGCCCTCACCCTTAATAATTTTTTTGTTATTGGCGTTGGCGCACTTTGCATTATTTCAGTATTAAAACTTGGCTTTGGGGGCTAGATTATGAGCGATAACGGTTCGAATAAAAAGCCTTATGAAATTATAGATCATGAATTTGATGTCGTGGTTGTTGGTGCTGGTGGTGCTGGTTTGCGAGCAACACTTGGCATGGCCGAGCAGGGTTTAAAAACTGCCTGTGTGACAAAAGTTTTCCCCACCCGCTCGCACACAGTTGCAGCTCAAGGGGGTATTGCTGCTTCACTTAGCAATATGGGCAAAGATAATTGGCAATGGCACATGTATGATACCGTAAAAGGGTCAGACTGGCTTGGCGATAATGATGCAATGGAATATTTGGTGCGTGAAGCACCAAAAGCAGTTTATGAGCTTGAGCATTATGGCGTGCCTTTTTCTCGCACCGAACAGGGTAAGATTTATCAACGCCCATTTGGTGGTCACATGCAAAATTTTGGTGAAGGCCCACCAGTTCAACGCACTTGTGCGGCGGCCGATAGAACGGGTCATGCAATCCTGCACACGCTTTATGGGCAGTCTTTACGCCATAATGCAGAATTTTTTATTGAATATTTTGCACTTGATCTATTGATGAGCGATGATGGTGTTTGTGAGGGAATTATTGCTTGGAAACTCGATGATGGCACGATCCATCGTTTTCGTGCAAAAACTGTTGTTCTCGCAACTGGTGGATATGGACGCACATATTTTTCTTGCACCTCTGCTCACACTTGCACTGGTGATGGCAATGGCATGGTCGCTCGTGCTGGCCTGCCACTTCAAGATATGGAATTTGTACAATTCCACCCAACTGGGGTTTATGGCGCAGGGGTTTTAATTACCGAGGGCGCACGTGGCGAGGGTGGATATTTAACCAATAGCGAGGGCGAGCGATTTATGGAGCGTTATGCTCCCAATGCTAAAGATTTAGCATCACGTGATGTTGTTTCTCGTTGCATGACAATTGAGATTAAAGAGGGACGTGGGGTTGGACCTAAAAAAGATCATATCAACTTGCATCTAGAACATCTTGACCCAGCAGTTTTAGCTGAAAGATTACCTGGCATTTCTGAGAGTGCAAAAGTTTTTGCAGGGGTTGATTTAACTAAAGAGCCAATTCCCGTAATACCTACGGCTCATTATAATATGGGCGGTATTCCTACAAATTATCATGGCGAAGTTTTAAACCCAAGCAAAGACAATCCCGATGCAATAGTCAAAGGCCTAATGGCCGTTGGCGAAGCTGGCTGTGCGTCAGTTCATGGGGCAAATAGACTTGGCTCAAACTCGCTGATTGACTTGGTGGTGTTTGGGCGTGCGGCGGCAATTAAGGCAGGGGAAGTTATTGATAAAAATACCCCTGTTCCAGAAATAAATGAAAAATCATCAGATAAAATTCTTGCTCGCTTTGACAGGCTTCGCAACGCAAATGGCTCAACTACAACGGCCTCTCTTCGTGATAGAATGCAGCAAACTATGCAAGAAGATGCAGCGGTTTTTCGCACCCAAGAAACATTACAAAATGGCGTTGATCGCATGAGTAAAATTTGGGAACAAATGAGCGATCTTAAAGTAACCGATCGCTCAATGATTTGGAATTCTGATCTGGTTGAAACGCTTGAACTTGAAAACCTCATGGCAAATGCTTTAACTACTGTTGTTTCTGCTACAGCTCGCAAAGAAAGCCGAGGCGCACATGCAAGAGATGATTTTCCTGATCGCAACGACAAAACATGGCGCAAGCACACACTCTCAACTATTTCAGATGATGGAAAAGTAAAATTAAGCTATCGTGATGTGCATACCAAGCCATTAACTGCTGAAAAAGATGGCGGAATATCACTTGAAAAAATCGCACCCAAGGCACGGGTTTATTAAGGAGCTAAAAACTAATGGCGCAATTAACGCTTCCAAAAGGCTCATCTGTAAAAGCTGGCAAAGTTTGGCCAAAACCAGACGGGGATAATATTCGCGAATTTAAAATATATCGCTATGATCCAGATCAGGGCGGAAATCCTCGCACCGATACATTTTTTGTAAATGTGAGTGAATGTGGACCAATGATTTTGGACGCACTTTTATGGATAAAAGATAATATTGACGCAACGCTCACTCTTAGACGTTCATGTCGTGAAGGAATTTGCGGCTCATGCTCGATGAATGTTGATGGTCTAAACACGTTAGCCTGCACGAAAGGAATGAGTGAGGTCAAAGGTGTTATTAAAGTTTACCCATTACCACATCTGCCGGTAGTTAAAGACCTTGTACCAGATTTGAGTAATTTTTATGCTCAGCATCGCTCGATTGAGCCTTGGTTACAAACAAAAACTCCAGCGCCGGGAACTGAATGGAAACAAAGCCATGAAGATCGTGAGAAACTCGATGGTCTTTATGAATGTATCCTTTGTGCATGTTGCTCAACTTCCTGCCCTTCATATTGGTGGAATGGCGATCGCTATCTTGGCCCTGCAATTCTTTTACAGGCCTATCGCTGGCTGATAGACAGCCGTGATGAGGCAACTGGGGAGAGGCTTGATAATATCGAAGATCCTTTTAGGCTTTATCGTTGCCACACAATCATGAATTGCACCAATGTTTGCCCTAAAGGTTTAAACCCTGCTCAGGCAATTGCTGAAATTAAAAAACTCATGATTGAACGCCAAATTTAGATCATAATGCTAAAAACAATTGCTCAGGTTAGAGATTTTTCAGTTGCTAGAGTGCTTGTAACTGCGCTCAAGGCTCATGGATTTAATCCACTTGAGGGAGGAGAATCTGGCCTTCCTGCAATGCCTGGTTTTACTTCATTAAAAGGCACAATTGCTATTAAAGTTCCAGAGCATGAAGCAGATGATGCTAAAATATTGGCACAAGATTTACTAAAACAAATGGAATCTTAACTTTAATAAACTTAATTGTGACATAATAAACTTGGATTAACATAACAAATTGAATTGAGATGAAAATGTCAACTCAAACAATAAATAAGCAATAAAGGCCTTTGGCAAAAATGAATATTTCTAGCTCCACTATCAAATTAATTTCCCTTTTGGGGCTTTCTCTTTTTATTGTTGGTTGCACATCAACATCTCCTTTTGGGCCATCAAACCGCCAAGCTAGTGCGCCAGTTCAATTACCCGGAGTTGCCTCATCTTCTGTACAGACAACTTCTTTACCTCCACTTCAGGGTCAAGATGGGATTATTACACAGAGCAATAATTTGAACCCAGAACTAGTTGACCTTAATACTGCAGACCCCAGCTTAACAGGTCAAACTGCAAATAATGATGGCTCATTTGTTAACATTGCCGAGGTTGGATCATCTCAAATCACCCCAGCTGGGAGAGATTTAAGCGGCACTCTTTCTGTTGCAAAACTTTTGGGAAGCTGGACGCTTAACGCAGAGATAGATGCCCTAAATGTTCAATGCCGTCTAAACCTTACACAAACAACAAAGTCAGGTACAAATCGCTATCGTGCCTCTGCTCCTAATTGTGCAATTCCTGTTCTCTCATTAATTTCGTCTTGGCAATTAGCTGGCTCGCAAGTGCAGCTCTATGACGAAACAGGAGCTATGATTGGTGCATTCCAGCGTTCTGGAATACGTTTTGTTGGCACTCTTTCAGGTGGAATAGCTGCCTCGCTTGATGGCTAGATACTGAGTGTTTTTATAAATATAGGGGAAAATAATTTGGTGATAAAGGCTTATGAAGGCTTGATTGCAAAAAATATATTATCCCCCGATGCCGCCCAACAAGAGGCAGCCATTTTGCTTGATGACTTAAGTAAAAAACTAGCAGATCTACAACAAGGTAAAACTGGTCTAAGTGCTTTTTTTAAGGCTCGTAAATCTGTGCCAAAAGGTATTTACATTTGGGGTGGTGTTGGCAGAGGTAAAACTATGCTTATGGATATGTTTTATGAAAATGTGCCAATCAAGGCAAAACGACGAGTGCATTTTCATGAATTTATGGACGAAATACACACGCAAATTGCCATTTTTCGCAAGTCTAAAAAAAACATAAAAGGCTCACATGATCCAATCCCCCACATAATAAAACCAATCATTAAAGATGTACGACTATTATGTTTTGATGAGTTTCATGTTAGCGATATAACTAATGCCATGCTGCTCTCACGCCTGTTTGAAAAACTATTTCATGCTGGCTTGGTTATTGTCACTACCTCAAATGTTACACCTGATGATCTTTATAAGGACGGGCTAAACAGAGAATTATTCCTACCCTTTATTGATTTATTAAAATCACATGTCCAAGTTTTAGAACTTAGCAGTGCAAAAGATTTTAGGCTTGATAAATTACAAAATGAAGAATTATTTCACTTTGGCAAAAACAGCAAACAAGCAATGGATAAAATTTTTAAACATTTAATAGGTGGGCAGAAACCTAAGGAAATCTATTTAGAAAATTTGGGTCGTAAAATAAAAATTCCTCAATATGGGTTAGGAGTTGCACGGTTTGATTTTGCTGATCTTTGTGACATTCCACTTGGGGTACGCGATTATTTAATGATTGCAAATGGCTTTCACACAATAATGATTGATAATATCCCAAAATTTAATGCAACAAATTCCAACGCCGCAAAACGCTTTATCTTACTCATTGATGCTCTATATGACAGGAAAGTGAAATTACTTGCTTCCTTTAGAGTAGAATTAGACGAGCTAAGTGGCGATAAAAACACTGCTTTTGAGTTTAGGCGCACAATATCCCGCCTTAAAGAAATGCACTCTCATTCTTATCTATCAGCTAAATTAAACGACTAATAAGTAACAATAGGTATAAGGGTGATATATTTTTGTTAAGCTCTTAGTGCCTCCTATATAATTCTTACATTCAAGGCTTGCAAAAGAGCTATTTTTCGGGCTAATGAATGCGTATTCATTCCTTAATCAAACCTATAATGGAAATTTCTCATGGCACGTAAAAAAATTGCACTTATTGGTGCAGGACAAATTGGCGGAACACTTGCTCACCTAGCAGCTCTTAAAAATCTTGGCGATGTAGTATTATTCGACATTGTCGATGGCGTGCCGCAAGGCAAGGCTCTTGATTTATCACAAAGCGGCAATGTTGAGGGTTTTTCTTCAAAGATTAAAGGCACTTCCGAATATAAAGATATATCTGGTGCTGATGTGATTGTTGTAACTGCTGGTGTGCCACGCAAACCCGGCATGTCACGTGATGATTTACTTGAGATTAATTTAAAAGTTATGGAACAAGTTGGAGCAGGCATTGCAAAATATGCGCCCGATGCTTTTGTTATCTGCATTACCAACCCGCTTGATGCTATGGTTTGGGCATTGCAGCGTTTTTCTGGCTTGCCAGCAAATCGTGTAGTTGGCATGGCGGGCGTGCTTGATAGCTCACGTTTTTGCCATTTCATTGCTGATGAGCTTGATGTTTCGATTAAAGACGTAAACGCATTTGTGCTTGGTGGGCATGGCGACACTATGGTTCCTCTTGCTCGATATTCAACAGTTGCAGGCATTCCTTTACCTGATTTGGTGAAAATGGGCTGGCTTTCAAAAGCTAAACTTGACCAAATCATTCAGCGCACTCGTGATGGTGGAGCTGAAATTGTAGGTTTATTAAAAACTGGCTCTGCTTTTTATGCCCCTGCCGCTTCTGCCATTGATATGGCGCAAAGCTACCTATGGGACGAAAAACGAGTGATGCCATGTGCTGCATATCTTAAAGGCGAATTTGGCGTAAAAGGAATGTATGTTGGTGTGCCAGTTGTTATTGGTGCAGATGGGGTTGAAAAAGTTGTTGAGATTTCACTTTCAACAACCGAGCAAAAAGGTTTTGATAAGTCACTTGATTCGGTCAAAGGACTAGTTGAGGCTTGTAAAAAAATTGCACCAAAACTAGCTTAAATAAATCAAACAATTAAGGGTTTAACCTAATGAATATTCATGAACATCAAGCCAAAGCATTATTAAAAACCTATGGTGTGCCTGTTTCAAACGGTGTTGCTATTTTTAATAAAGACGAAGCAAAAGCTGCTGCTGAAAAACTTGGCGGCCCTCTTTGGGTCGTTAAAAGTCAAATTCATGCTGGCGGGCGTGGCAAAGGTCGCTTTAAAGAACTTGGTTCTGATGCTGATGGTGGCGTGCGCCTTGCAAGATCGATTGATGAGGTAGTAGCTGACGTTGAACAAATGCTTGGTAATACGCTTGTAACAAAACAAACAGGACCTGAGGGTAAACAAGTCAACCGCCTTTATATTGAAGATGGTGCTGATATTGAAGCTGAGCTTTATCTTTCAATCTTAGTTGATCGTGAAACTGGTCGAGTAGCATTTGTTGCTTCAACCGAGGGCGGCATGGATATTGAAGCTGTGGCCGAAGAAACTCCTGAAAAAATCCACACTTTTGCAATAAACCCAACAACTGGCGTAACCGCACAAGATGTCGAAAATCTTTGTGATGCATTTGAGCTAAGCGGTGAAGCAAGAGTTGATGGAGCTAATCTTTTCCCAATTCTTTATAAGGCATTTGTTGAAAAAGACATGTCATTGCTTGAAGTAAACCCGCTTATTGTTATGAAGGATAATCACCTAAAAGTGCTTGATGCTAAAATGTCATTTGATGGAAATGCACTTTTTCGTCACCCTGATATTGCTGAGCTTCGTGACCTTAGCGAAGAAGATGAAAAAGAAATTGAAGCCTCAAAGCATGATTTAGCCTATATTGCGCTTGATGGCACAATTGGTTGCATGGTGAATGGTGCAGGCTTGGCTATGTCCACAATGGATATTATTAAACTTTATGGCGAAGAGCCTGCTAACTTTTTAGATGTTGGTGGTGGCGCAACGGCCGAGAAAGTTACCGCTGCTTTTAAAATTATTACGTCTGATCCTAATGTAAAGGGAATATTGGTTAATATATTTGGCGGCATTATGCGCTGTGACGTTATTGCGCAGGGTGTGCTTCAAGCGGTAAAAGAAGTTGGCTTAAAAGTGCCACTTGTTGTTAGGCTTGAGGGGACAAAAGTTGCTGAGGGACAGAAACTGATTAATGATAGTGATTTAGATGTTATTTCAGCTGATGATCTTGATGATGCTGCCCAAAAAATTGTTGCAGCTGTTAGAGGCTAGAATGAGTTTAAAGCAAATTTTATCTGCTGGTATTATTAGTATTCCTATATATTTGGGAGTGAGCTTGCAGATATTGGCAGCTCCATCTACTCAACTTGTAGCAAATGAATTTACTAAAATTTGCTTTGACCATCTCCCTGATTTTTCAGGAACAAAAGAGACGCTTGAGGCTGAGGGGTATATTCTTGCGCCATTTGGCGAGGGTGAATTTGAATTTTCTCACCCCTCTAATGGCATTTGGGGTGCTTATGCAATTGGCCAAGGCAATGGTGGCTGTACTGTTGCTCATGATGACTTAAGCCTTGAGCAAGCAAAACAGCTTGCGCATGATTTAATGCTTAATTGGCTGGGCGGAAGTGAGCCTGAACTTTGGACTTATGAGGGCGTGCCATCAGCTTATACAACAAATTTTGAAAGCAATATTTTCTATCTAATCTTTAATGAAGGCGGACTAAGTGCCGATATTCGAACTAAATAAGGAATAATTATATGTCTATCCTAGTTAACAAAGACACCAAAGTTTTGGTACAGGGGCTTACTGGTAAAACTGGCACATTTCATACCGAACAAGCACTTGCCTATTTTAACACACAAATGGTTGGCGGCACTCACCCAAAAAAGGGTGGTACAAATTGGACAAGCTCACTTGATGGGACGCAATTGCCAATTTTTACAACAGTTGCTCAGGGAAAAGAGCAAACTGGGGCGAATGCTACGGTTGTTTATGTTCCGCCTGCGGGTGCGGCGGCGGCCATTATTGAAGCGATTGAAGCTGATATTGAGCTTATTGTCTGCATAACTGAGGGTGTTCCAGTGCTTGACATGGTGAAAGTTAAAGAACGGCTTGAGAGATCAAACTCTCGCCTACTTGGGCCAAACTGCCCAGGTGTTTTAACCCCAGAGGAATGTAAAATTGGCATTATGCCCGGAAGCATTTTTTCAAAAGGCTCAGTTGGCATTGTTTCACGTTCTGGCACTCTAACTTATGAAGCAGTGTTTCAAACAACCAATGAAGGCTTGGGGCAGTCAACTGCGGTTGGCATTGGTGGTGATCCAGTTAAAGGAACTGAATTTATCGATATGCTTGAATTATTCTTAGCCGATGACGAAACAAAATCTATTGTTATGATTGGTGAAATTGGCGGCTCAGCTGAAGAAGATGCGGCACAATTCATCAAAGACGAAGCTAAAAAAGGTAGATCAAAACCAATGGCAGGCTTTATTGCAGGTCTTACTGCCCCTCCAGGGCGCACAATGGGTCATGCTGGTGCGGTTATTTCTGGTGGCAAAGGCGGAGCGGAAGATAAAATTGAAGCGATGCAAAGTGCTGGCATTAGAATGTCTAAATCACCTGCGAAAATTGGCAAAACGCTTGTTGAAGAGTTAAATAAATAAATTTCTTACGTTTTGAGTAAAACCAGTAATAATATCGTTAACATTATACTAACATGTAATGTTCACATTGGTATTAAGAAAACTGATTCTTAAAATATGTTTTTGCGTATATTTTGCGCTAGTTTAAATAAAGGAAAGCGGTTTAATAGGGTAAATCCTAAAACCTATGAGCGTCATGACAAGAAATAAAACAAATGCTGAATTTTTAGCTAGTTCATTTTTATATGGTGGTAATGCTGGTTATATTGAGGAGCTTTACGCTTCTTTTAAAACCGACCCATCTAGTGTTGATGAAACATGGCAAGAATATTTTGGAAAGCTAGATGACACCCAAGAAGTAGCTCAAAAAAATGCTGATGGGCCAAGTTGGTCAAGAGGTGATTGGCCTCCAAGGCTCGATAATGAATTAATTTCTGCACTTGATGGTGATTGGGGTGAAGTTGCGCTTAAAACTCAAGATGCAATAGTTAAAAAAGCTGGCAAAAAAGACAATGCTGCCTCAGCCTCAGATGTAATGCAGGCTACACGCGATAGTATTCACTCGGTTATGATGATCCGTGCCTATCGTATGCGAGGACATTTAAACGCCGATCTTGACCCGCTAAAACTAAAAGAAATAGAGGCTGCACCAGAACTTGACCCAGCTTCTTATGGTTTTAAAGAAAGCGATTATGATCGTCAGATTTTTATCGATGGTTATTTAGGGCTTGAATTTGCTACCATTCCGCAAATGCTTGATATATTAAAACGCACCTATTGCTCAACCATGGGTGTGGAATTTATGCATATGTCAGACCCAATTGCCAAGGCTTGGGTACAAGAGCGTATTGAGGGGCCAGATAAAGAGATAACCTTTACTGCCATGGGTAAAAAGGCAATTCTTAATAAATTAGTTGAGGCCGAGGGTTTTGAAAAATTTCTTGATGTAAAATATACTGGCACAAAACGCTTTGGGCTTGATGGAGCTGAAAGCCTTATTCCAGCCCTTGAGCAGATAATTAAACGTGGCGGTGCGCTTGGAGTACAAGACATTGTGCTTGGCATGGCTCATCGTGGCCGCCTAAATGTTTTAACTCAAGTTATGGGTAAACCACATCGTGCGCTTTTTCATGAGTTTAAAGGCGGGGCTTTTTATTCTGATGATGTTGAGGGGTCGGGCGATGTAAAATATCACCTTGGTGCTTCATCTGATCGTGAATTTGACGATAATAGCGTGCATCTTTCGCTTACTGCTAACCCTTCTCACCTAGAAATTGTTGACCCTGTTGTGCTTGGTAAATGTCGAGCAAAACAAGATCAGCATAATGCAGTTGATGGGAATTTTATTGAACCAAAACAAAGCGAGCGCACCTCTGTTATGCCATTGCTTTTGCATGGTGATGCAGCTTTTGCAGGACAAGGGGTTATTGCTGAATGTTTGGGTCTTTCTGGCCTAAAAGGGCATAGAACCGGTGGATCAGTTCACTTTGTGATAAATAACCAAATTGGCTTTACAACTTCGCCTATTCATTCTCGCTCAAGCCCTTATCCAACAGATGTTGCAAAAATGATTGAAGCACCAGTGTTTCACGTTAATGGCGATGATCCTGAGGCGGTGGTTTATGCCGCTAAAATTGCAACCGAATATCGCCAAAAATTTCATGCTCCTGTAGTAATTGATATGATTTGTTATCGCCGCTTTGGCCATAATGAAGGTGATGAGCCTGCATTTACACAGCCAATAATGTATAAAAAAATTAAAACCCATGAAACAACTTTGGCAATTTATTCTAAAAAACTTATCGATGAAAAAGTTTTAAGCCAAGAAGAAGTTGACAAGATGAAAGCCGACTGGCGGGCTAATCTTGAGATTGAATTTTCGGCAGGTGATGATTATACACCACAAAAAACCGATTGGTTTGATGGTGCTTGGAAGAATCTTAAACGGGCTGAAAATGATGGGCCTCGCCGAGGTAATTCTGGAGTAGAAACAAAAACACTTAAATATATCGGTGCAAAACTTGCAGCCATTCCTGATGGTTTTAAAGAACATAAAACCATTAAGCGGTTTCATGATAATCGCAAAAAAATGATTGATAGTGGTGAGGGACTTGACTGGGCAACAGCTGAAGCATTGGCTTTTGGCTCGCTGGTTATTGAGGGTCACCCTGTGCGTCTTTCTGGCCAAGATTGTGAGAGGGGAACTTTTTCTCAACGTCATTCAGTTCTTTATGACCAAGATACCGAAGAAACATACACGCCGCTTAATAATATTGCTAAAGGGCAAGATCGTTACGAAGTTATCAATTCGATGCTTTCAGAAGAAGCGGTACTTGGTTTTGAGTATGGATATTCTTTAACTGAGCCAAGTGCTTTAACAATGTGGGAAGCGCAATTTGGTGATTTTGTTAATGGCGCACAAGTGGTGATTGATCAATTTATCTCATCTGGTGAGCGCAAATGGTTTCGTATGTCGGGTTTGGTTTTATTATTACCGCACGGATATGAGGGGCAAGGGCCTGAGCATTCATCGGCTCGCATGGAGCGTTATTTGCAGCTTTGTGCTGAAGATAATATGCAAATTGCAAATTGTACAACTCCTGCAAATTATTTCCATATTTTGCGCCGTCAAGTTAAGCGAGAATTTCGCAAGCCGCTTATTCTTATGACGCCTAAATCTCTACTTCGTCATAAAAAAGCAGTCTCGGCTCTTGATGAAATGGGAGCGGATAGTTGTTTTCATAGGATTTTATGGGACGATGCAGAAGCCCCTGGAAAACCAAAAACTACCATAAAACTTGCAAGTGATGAGAAAATCCGCAGGGTTATTCTTTGTAGCGGCAAGGTATATTACGATTTGCTTGAAGATCGTGAAAAACGTGGTATTAATGATGTTTATTTACTTCGCGTCGAACAACTTTACCCCTTCCCCGCAAAAGCATTGCTTGATGAATTATCACGCTTTGAAAATGCAAATGTAATATGGTGTCAAGAAGAACCTAAAAATATGGGTTCTTGGGCATTTATTCAACCTTATGTTGAATGGGTTCTTGAACAAATGGGAAGAAATGGCGAGCGTCCTACTTATGTTGGTCGTCCTGCTTCTGCCTCTACTGCAACCGGTCTTATGCGTCACCATTTGGCGCAATTAAAGGCTTTTCTTGATGATGCTTTTTCTGAATAAAGGAATTTAAAAAATGAGCAAAGAAATTCATGTCCCAACATTGGGCGAAAGTGTCACCGAAGCAACCATTGGCACATGGTATAAACAAGTTGGCGAGGCTGTTGTAGCTGATGAGCCAATTGTTGAACTTGAAACTGATAAGGTGACTATTGAAGTTCCTGCACCTGCCTCTGGCGTGCTTGAAAATATTATTGCAAAAACTGGCGATATAGTTGAAGTAGATGCTCTGCTTGGCTCAATTAAAGAAGGCGCAACCGCTAGTGCCGCTCCTGCACCAACAGCACCTGCTGCCAAAGCAGAGCCAGCAACAATTGCTAACGCACCGGCAAAAACTAGCACAACTCCGCCAAGCCCATCTGCTGCTCGCATGATGGAGCAGAAAAAAATTGACCCTGCTAGTGTTGCAGGTTCTGGCAAACGTGGTCAGGTCTTAAAAGAAGATGTTTCTGCTGCCGCCTCTGCTCCTGCTTCTGCTCCTGCAAAACAAGACGAGCGTGAAGACAGAGTGAAAATGAGCCGTCTTCGTCAAACAATTGCTAAACGCCTAAAAGAAGCACAAAATTCTGCTGCAATGCTAACGACATTTAACGAAGTTGATATGCAGCCAATAATGAATTTACGCAAAGAGTATAAAGAGTTATTTGAGAAAAAACATGGCGTGAAACTTGGCTTCATGGGCTTTTTTGCAAAAGCTGTAACTCATGCGCTTAAAGAAATTCCAGCGGTTAATGCTGAAATTGATGGCACTGACATTATTTATAAAAACTATGCAAATCTTGGAATTGCGGTTGGTACGCCAAAAGGCCTAGTTGTTCCTGTGGTAAAAGATGCGGATCAAATGAGCATTGCTGATGTTGAAAAAGAAGTTGGCCGCTTGGGTCGTTTGGGGCGTGATAATAAACTATCCATGGATGATATGCAGGGTGGAACATTTACCCTATCAAACGGCGGTGTTTATGGCTCGCTAATGTCAACACCAATCCTTAATGCTCCGCAATCTGGCATTTTAGGCATGCATAAAATTCAACAACGCCCAGTTGTGGTAAATGGTGAGATTGTCATTCGTCCAATGATGTATCTTGCGCTTTCTTATGACCATAGAATTGTTGATGGCAAAGAGGCTGTTACCTTCCTTGTGCGAGTAAAAGAAAGCCTTGAAGACCCACAACGCCTTGTGCTTGATCTTTAGGAAATAAAAAGGGGGAGGTTTAGAGATGGATTTTCCCCTTATTGAATATCTAACAATCTTGGGCATTTTTTGCGTTGTCGTGATTGTGCCCGGCCCTGACTTTGCTATGGTTTTGCGTCAATCAATAACCCATGGCCGCCGTACTGCAATTTTTACTTCAGCGGGAGTTGCCTCTTCTATCATTGTGCATAGCGCATATTCGATTTTGGGTTTGGGGTTTATTATTTCTCAATCACTTTTGATGTTCACAATAATAAAATTTGTTGGAGCTGCATATTTATTATGGTTGGGGATAAATGCATTTTTTGCCCCTGCCCCAAAAGCTCCAGAAAACCTGACTGAAAATGAAAACACAATCACGTCAGCAAAAGCCTATGCTATAGGTTTTTTGACCAATTTACTTAACCCAAAAGCGGTGCTATTTTTCATTTCCCTATTCACCGTAATAATAAGCGTTGATACAATATTAGTGCATAAAGTTTTTTATGTTTTATCGATGAGTGTGCTTTTATTTTTATGGTTTTCATTAGTTTCTATATTTTTCACCACAAAAAAGGTACGAAATAGCTTTTATAAAATTGGCAAATGGTTTAATCGAGTTACAGGTTTAGCACTTATCTTCATAGCTGTGCGAATGGCTCTTGTTACACATAAATAATTTAGGATTTTCTTATGGTAGATGTTTTTGATCTTACAATAATTGGCTCAGGCCCTGGTGGATATGTTTGTGCAATACGAGCTGCACAATTAGGCATGAAAGTTGCCGTAGTTGAGCAGAACCCAACTTTTGGCGGCACATGCTTAAATGTTGGCTGTATCCCATCAAAAGCTCTATTATACGCTTCAGAAATGTTTGAGCAAGCTGGGCATAATTTTGATAAATTAGGCATTGATATTGATGGGCCACGCTTAAATCTACCGCAAATGATGATACATAAAGATGATGTGGTGAGTGCCAATACATCTGGAATTGCATTTTTATTCAAGAAAAACAAAATTACCAGCTTTGAAGGACTTGGCTCAATTGAAAAAGCGGGCAAAGTCTTGGTCACTGCAAAAGATGGCAAAACCCAAAGCATTGATACAAAAAATATCGTGATTGCTACGGGTTCAGTTTCTACTGACTTGCCAAATATTAAAATTGATGAAGAGAAAATCGTTAGCTCAACTGGTGCATTAAAATTATCAAAAGTACCGCAAAATTTAGTTGTAATTGGTGCTGGTGTTATTGGGCTTGAGCTTGGCTCTGTTTGGGCGCGTTTGGGTGCAAAAGTTACCGTGGTGGAATATTTAGATAGAATTTTACCCGGAATGGACGCTGATATTGCCAAGCAATTTATGCGCATGCTTAAAAAACAAGGCTTTGACTTTAAACTCGCAACAAAAGTTACCAATATTGAAAAAACTTCTAAAGGCTTGAGCATAACTACTGAGGCGGCAGCTGGTGGAGAGCAACAAAATATTGAGGCTGATGTAGCTCTTGTTGCTATTGGTCGCAAGCCAAATGTTACTGGGTTGGGCTTAGATAAAATTGGGGTTGAGATTAGTGAACGTGGACAAGTAAAAATCGATAGCTCTTACAAAACTAATATCGATGGCATTTATGCAATTGGTGATGTGGTTGAGGGGCCAATGTTGGCGCATAAGGCTTCTGATGAAGGTGTGGTATTGGCTGAAAAACTTGCAGGCCATACAGCGCATGTAAATTATGGGGTAATTCCCGGAGTTGTTTATACCAGCCCAGAAATTGCCTCGGTTGGCAAGACAGAAGAAGAGCTAAAGGAGCAAGGCATTGCCTATAAAGTTGGTAAATTCCCATTCATGGGAAATGGTCGTGCAAAAGCAATGTTAGCCGCTGATGGGTTTGTAAAAATCTTGGCCGATGCCACTACCGATAGGGTTTTGGGCGGGCATATCCTTGGCCATAATGCTGGCGAGATGATCCATGAAATTGCGGTTTTAATGGAATTTTCAGGCTCTAGCGAAGATTTAGCATTAACTTGCCATGCCCACCCAACTATGTCTGAAGCCGTGCGTGAAGCGGCTCTTGCGTTAGGTGATGGTGCAATACATATCTAGGGTTAGACTTTCTTTCTTTGCCCTTAAAGTTGACTTTCTTTATCCTTCTCTTGCAAAGAGGCCTTGCCTGTGCTTGCATAAATACCTTGATTTTAATAATTAGGGCTTTTAATTGCCTTTCTTATCTGGGGGATAAATTATGGATAGAGTTTCAAAAAAGGGCATTTTTTCGTGGATGTTATTTGACTGGGCGGCACAGCCTTATCATACGGTTCTTATTACCTTTATTTTTGGCCCTTATTTTGCTTCACAAGTTGCCTCAAACGCCGTTCAGGGTCAGATAATATGGGGCAATATGATTAGTATTGTAGGAATAATAATTGCAATATCTGCCCCTGTTTTAGGGGCGATGGCAGACTTAAGCGGCCCAAGAAAACCTTTTATTGGGATTTTTTCAGCTTTTGTAATTGTTGGAGCTAGTTTTTTATGGTTTGCAACAGCAGGGGGTGATGCGCCAATTAATTCAATTCTAATAGCATTTGCAATCGGGTTCATTGGCATTGAGTTTACAGCAATTTTTACGAATTCTATGATGCCATCACTAGTTCCACGGCAAGAATTGGGCAAACTCTCTGGTTCTGGCTGGGCTTTGGGATATATTGGTGGGATTTTTGCATTATTTATAGTGCTACTTCTTTTAATCGCTGACCCAATAACTGGCAAAAATATTGTTGGCTGGTCTCCTATATTAGGGCTAGATGCTTCTCAATATGAAGGAGAAAGAGCAACCGGCCCTTTGACTGCAATTTGGTATTTTGTTTTTATTATACCGCTATTTTTATTCACACCAGATGCTCCAAAAAATGCAAATAAAAGCGCATCTTTGAAAAAAGCACTCTCAAATTTATGGGAAACTATTTCTGAATTACCAAAACGAACCTCTTATTTTTCTTTTCTTGTAACTTCTATGATTTATCGAGATGGCTTAAATGGTCTGTTTGTATTTGGAGGACTGTATGCCACGGGCGTGTTAGGAATGAGCATAACGCAAACGGCTATTTTTGGAATTCTAGCGGGGCTTGCTGGTGCAATGGGTGCATTTTTTGGCGGGCGAATGGATGCAAAATTTGGCCCTAAAATAGTGGTTTTTATTTCTTGCTGGTTACTCGTGATTGCCGCAACAATCGTTGTTTCATTAACATCAAATAGCTATTTCTTTTTTATTGAAACAATCTCATCTAGCACTCCAATTATAATATTTTATATTGCTGGCTCTTTATTGGGTGCTGCTGGTGGGTCTTTACAAGCCGCATCACGCACTCTGTTGGTAGATCAAGTTGAAAAGGATGAAGCAACTGAGGCCTTTGGTCTTTATGCACTTAGTGGTCGAGCGACTTCATTTCTTGCACCTTGGCTGGTTGCTGTTGCAACTGGTCTCAGCCAAAGTCAGCGTATAGGCATTACGCCAATTATTGCTCTATTAGCACTTGGAGCTTTTGGTTTGATATTTGTTAAAGAACAAAAAAACTAGCTTAAACAAAGGGTAATGCAAAACATAATAAAGCCCAATAACACTAATGCCTAAAGTGGCGCATTCCTGTGAATACCATTGCTATGCCTGCTTTGTTGGCTGCTGCAATCACCTCATCATCACGAATTGATCCACCTGGCTGAATAACTGCGGTTGCACCCGCTTCAACAGCTGCAATTAAGCCATCCGCAAATGGAAAGAAAGCGTCTGAAGCAACAACTGAACCCTTAGTTAGCGCGCCTTTTTCACCTGCTGCTTTTGCAGCATCTTTTGACTTTTTATGCGCTATCACCGTTGAATCAATACGGCTCATCTGCCCTGCACCAATGCCAACTGTTGCACCATTTTTTACATATATGATTGCATTAGATTTGACGTGTTTTGCTACTTTTGCAGCAATTTTTAAATCAATCATTTCACCATCTGTTGGCTTGCGCTTAGTTACAATTTTCAACTCTGCATCATCAACATTTTTATTATCTCGCTCTTGCACCAACATACCACCAGTAACAGACTTAACACTTAAGCCCTTAGCCTTTGGGTTAGATATTTCTTGGCTCAATAATAGCCGCAAATTCTTTTTACTCTCAATAATAGCTTGCGCTTTTGGGGTGATTGATGGAGCAATTATTACTTCGGTAAATGTTTTAATAATTTTTTGCGCAACCTCAACATCAATTTGTCGATTAAGGGCAACAATACCACCAAAGGCACTCACTGGATCGCATTTTAAGGCTTGTTCATAAGCATCGCTTAAATTTTCTGATAAAGCGACACCGCAAGGATTTGCATGTTTGATAATTGCAACGGCGGCTTCATCTTTTGGGTTAAACTCGCTTACTAGCTCAAATGCCGCATCTGTATCATTTATATTATTATATGAGAGCTTTTTGCCTTGCAATTGTTTCGCACTAGCAACTCCAAAACTGTCTGAGCCATCGGTATAAAATGCAGCCCATTGATGAGGGTTTTCGCCATAGCGCATTTCTTGTTCTAACTCACCACTAAATGTCCGCCATTTCATATCAGGATAATCAAGTGTTTTTGCAAACCAGTTTGAAATGGCACTATCGTAAGAAGCAGTGCGGGCATAGGCTTTGGCAGCATATTTTTGGCGATCTTTAAGCGAGACTTCGCCATTTTCACTTAACTGCTCAATAACGTTATCATAGTCTTTTGGGTCAACGATTGTGCAAACATAGGCATGATTTTTTGCCCCTGATCGGATCATTGCTGGCCCACCAATATCGATATTCTCAATGATTGTATCATAATCAGCCCCAGACTTTACTGTCTCTTCAAATGGATAAAGGTTCACCACCACCATATCTATGGTTGGGATTTGATGAATTCTCATAGAGCTTTTATGATTTTCATTATCTCGAATTGCCAATAATCCACCATGAACTTTTGGATGCAAGGTTTTTACTCTTCCGTCCATCATTTCAGGAAATCCCGTTAATTCAGAAATATCTATAACTGGGATATTCTCGCTTTTTAAAAGACTTGCCGTGCCGCCAGTTGAAACAATCTCCACCCCTAAGTTATTTAGATTTTGGGCAAATTCAACAACCCCAGTTTTATCAAAGACAGAAATTAAAGCACGACGTAATTTTAATTTACCTTTTGAGGAAGATTTATTATCTGAGTTTGGCATATTATTTCTCATTTATTTCTTTATTCGTTAATATTGACGGGAGAAAACCCACGAAATTTCTTCATTTTTACTTATGTCGCTCTTTAACACAATTTTGTTTATTGGCAATGAGCCAAAATGCTCTGAGTGACGCAAAGACTCTTCGATGAAAACCTCTGCCCCCTCCCATAAAAATATCCACCTAGCACCTGACTTAAGCTCTATATCAAGAATATTATCGCCATCATTTCTAGTTAAAATTGAATTAGGAGCTAAATGAAACATCAATTCAAGTAAACCATGCGGTTGAGTATTTGAGGTTGGGCGTATTTTATCAATGCCCACAAGTGTTTTACCCTCATCAATAAAAGAAAATTTACGCTCAATTTCTAAAGCAAATTTTTTACTGTAATTCTTACTTGTTATAGACAATGTTTCTTGATCTGCCTGAAGATTAATTATTGCTCTATTGTCATTTATTAAGGTGTGATTGTTTTTTAAATGATTTGCATACTTACCACTTTTGATAATTTTTGCTGAGGAAATATTATTAACAATCGCCCCATTATGAGCTTGGCCTAATCTAAAGTGGTTATTTTCTTCATGTTCAAGTTTTGTCATTTGCTGCGAAGTAATTGCTGGGCCACAATTTCCAATTATCAACTCATTCCCATAAGAAAATTCAAAAGCTAAAGCACTAGCATGGGCTTGTTTGCTGAATTTAATTGGTGGCACTTTCCCACTGTCGGCAATTAAAATTGATTGGCCTGAAACAAGCACACCATAATCACCAACGATTAGACTTTTTCTCTCTTCTCTTTGAGAATTTGCTTTTAGGGCTACAAATAAATCTGTCGCTATTTGCTTTGAGCCATTAAAATATGCAAGATCTGATGTGCCAAGAGTTAGGCTCTCTAATGCAAAATGCATTAACTTTAATGCCTCAGCAAATTTTTCTTTATCATCTGATGTTATATGATTAGTTTGCCCAATTGTTTGCTTCAAGCTCACCAATTCACTTAACAATTTAAATTGCAAAAAACTATTTCTTGATTGATGTAATCCACTTGCATCAATCTGCTCATTTATTAATGATTGCAAACCTTTTAAGCGACTTGAAACTGTTTTTGGTGCAGAGTTTTTAGCCAAAGCACTGGCTAATAATGCCATTGCGCTATACATCACATTAATTGGGTCACGCATAAACTTTATACGATATTTAAGAGATTGTACTTGCGTGCCAATTGAGCGGGTTATTATTTTTATTTGCTTTTCACTTGCTCCCTCTTTTAGCAAAGCAAGATGTCGAAGCCAATTTAATATTCGTAAAGATGTAATGATTGGAGACCAAGTGTGATGATTAAATTTTCCATTTCTGCCTATCCAGTCCAATACTAATACTCTGGCAAATTCTTTTTGGTTTACATCATCACAAGCACTAAAATGACGCAGCCATGAAAAATCATTTAGTCGCTCAATCCATTGTGCGTCAGCCATCTCTATTGAAAAAGGGGAGTGAGAATGCGTATCAACTAATCTTGCAGCTAATAAATAACGTCCCTGAACCATGTCTATTGCGGCCTCTTTATCACAGGGGCGAAACTCAGTAATTGGCAAGCGATAATCAGGGTCAGATAAACCACTCCAAGTCCAACGAATCGCTGGTGAGGTAATAAATCTTTCTGCTAATGATAGTGTATTTTTTGGCATTGTTTATAAAAAACAACCTTTTTAAAATTAAACTTTTAGAATAAATCTAGCGGCAAAAAACCCGTCTAATCCTTCTATATCATCAACGTTATTTTCACCAGTTATAATTTTCATATCTGGTGTTGTTCTAAGCCAGCCGTTTTTATCTATAAAATGATCATTTTCATCAACTTGTGCTTTTGTTATGGGAGAAGTTATCATTTGTGGGAAAGTTTTTAAAATCCATTTAGCTTGTTTTTCACACTCAATTGGCTCAAGCGAACAGGTAGCATAAATTAGAGTTCCACCATCTTTAAGAGAAGAAATAGCTTGCTCAATTAATTTCTGTTGTAAAAGCACCCGCCCCTCACTTTGTTTAGTGCGCTTTTGCCATAAGACTTCTGGGTGACGGCGAAATGTGCCAGTTGAAGAACATGGCGCATCAAGAAACACACCATCAAATTTTTCTTCAACCTGAAAATTACTAGCATCTTTTAGTTCAAGTTTGGCTGTATAATTTAGCCGAGAAAGGTTCTGCTCTAATCTCTTAATGCGGTTTTCATCTATATCAATTGCAACAACATCATAATTTTGTTTTAACAATTGGGCAGTTTTTCCACCCGGAGCGGCGCACATATCTAGTATTCTTGCACCTGATTTTAAGCCCATTAATCTTGCAGGTATTGCTGATGCAACATCTTGCACCCACCATTGCCCTTTTGAAAAACCCGCCAGTTGATTAACTGGGCAGTCTCTTTTTTTAACTCTCACACTGTCAAAGATTGTAATTTTTGCATTAAGAGATTTTATTAAATCCGTATCAATTTCCTTGAGGGTTAAATCAAGCTCTGCCCCTTTAATTAAAGCCTTACCAAAGTTATTTAGGGCATTTTTTCCATATATATTTGCCCAGCGGGTTTGCAACCAATCTGGAAATAATTCAGACATCGGCAAGTTTTTATAGACTTGTTTTTCTCTTTGAACATTTCGCAAAATTCCATTGGCAAGTTTACCTAAATGAGCAGTTTTTTTATTTTGCTTTATTGCCTCAACTGCCAAAAATATTGAGCTATGCTCAGCCATTTCATCTAAGAATAATAATTCAGCTAAACCAATTCGCATTGAAGCCTCAAAGTTAGCACTTTTGGCTGGCATGCCTTTTTTAAGGGTCTTTTTAAAAATATAATTTAAGTGCCCATGATAACGAAGTGCGCTTGTTACCAATTTATTGGCCAAAGCCCTATCTCGCCCATCTGAAATATCACTTTCAGAAAACGGAATAAAATTACTCCCCCCCAAAACACTTTGCAAACGCTCTGCTGCAAGCAATCTAACCTTTAGGCCAATAATTGCTTGTTTTTTATCTTTGGGTTGTTTTTTATTTTGTGATTTATCAGCCAATTTTATTACCAAAACTTTTTGAAGAAAATTATTGCTCAAAGAGCTAGGGCTAGTGAGCGGTTTTGTCAAACATTGGCTATTATATAGTGCAAAATAAAGTTTTTATAACCAGCTTTATACTCGACACAGACATTGTTATCGAGTTAAGAGAAATAAACGATAACCAAGCGGAACTCTATCATGACTAATGCAAATGAGAAACTTATAACAATTTTTGGTGCAGATGGTTTTGTAGGCACTCAAGTGGTGCAAGATTTAGCACAAGCGGGCTATCGCATTAGGGTTGCTGTTAGGCGACCAGACCTTGCAGGTCATGTAAAAACATCTGGTGATGTTGGGCAGATTTTACCAATTCAAGCAAATATTCGAAATATGGCTTCGGTTGAGCGGGCAGTTAATAATGCTGATATTGTTATTAACTTGGTTGGAATAAAAACTAAATCAGGAAAGCAAACATTTGAAGCGGTGCATATTGATGGTGCAAAAAATATTGCTATTGCTGCAAAAAATGCAAATGTTGAAAATTTTGTGCATATGTCTGCTCTTGGTGCAGATAAAAATTCTGATAGCATTTATTCACGAACAAAAGCACTTGGAGAAGAGGCGGTTTTAAAAGCCTTCCCAAAAGCTATTATTTTACGCCCATCAATTATCTTTGGTAATGGCGATAAGTTTTTTAATATGTTTGGCGCAATGGCGGTAATTTCACCAATTTTGCCAATGATTGGCAAAGACACTCTTTTTCAACCCATCTATGTGGGTGATGTTGCAAAAGCCATCTCTTTAGCGGCAACTGGCAAAGTAAAAGCCAGCAAAATTTACGAGCTTGGTGGTGCTGACATAGAGAGTATGCAAGACTTATTAAAACGGGTCGTTAAAGAAACTGGGCGCAAAAATATCCTTTTGCCAGTGCCTTTTTGGTTTGCAAAAACAAAAGCATTTTTCTTGCAAATTCTTCCTTCGCCTTTGCTAACTATCGATCAAGTAAAACAACTTGAGGATGATAATATAGTATCAGAAAAAGCAATAAAAGAAAAAGCAACCCTTGCTTCATTTGGTATTAAGGCAACCTCAATGGATATAATCTTGCCAACATATATGTGGCGTTTTCGCAACCATGGGCAGTTTGAAAAACAAGAAATTTAGCTTTTTATTTAATTCAAAAAGGCAAATTTTATCCCATAAAAGCAAGCGCAATTAGGCCAAGCCCACCAACCAAAATACGCCACCATGCAAAAAAACCAAAACCGTGTTTTGAAACAAAGTTAAGCAAATAACGCACCACAATTGCGCCCGAAACAAAGGCAGCGACAAAGCCAATTACAATATCCATACCAATGCCACCATTTAAAATTAAATCACGGCTTTTATAAAAATCATAAATAAAAGCACCACTCATTATAGGCAAGGCAATGAAAAAGGTAAATTCAGCGGCAGAGCGTTTATCTGTTCCAAAAAGCAAAGCTCCAACAATTGTTGCACCAGAGCGAGATACCCCAGGAATAAGAGCAATCATTTGAAACAGGCCAATGATTAGGCTTAAATGCCAAGGATAGCTATAAATGTCATTATATTTCACCTTTAATGGCAGACGATCAACAATAAGCAATATAATACCACCAACAACCAGCATGACACAGATAACAAAGGCACTTTCATAAATAACTAATTGAATATAATCTCGGGCAAACACACCAACAATAGCGGCAGGAATGGAAGCCAAGACAACATTTAGGGCAAATAGCCATGCACCTTTTTTTCCAGCAATTGCGTCCTTTAATAATTGGAGCAATTTTGAGAAATAAACTGTTAAAATTGCTAAAATTGCACCCAATTGAATGAGAACGATAAAGGTAGCTGGCTGCTTAAGACCAAAAAAATGCCCCGCCAATAATAAATGCCCAGTTGAGGAAACTGGAAGAAATTCTGTTAAGCCTTCAAGCAGGCCTAAAACAAGCGGCACAAAAATACCTTGATCTGGGTTCATAAAAATATCCAAACAATTTGTTAGTTTCAAAAAAGATGTTTAATGTTATTAAACTGATTTGCTTTTAAAAAGATAAATGAAAATAAAATATGACAAAACTTTTACACCATAAATTAGACCCAAGCTCTCGACTTATTCGTTTGATATTTGCTGAATATGACCACAAAATTGATCTTGAAGAAGCTAGCCCCTATAAAAGCTCGCAAAACCTTATTGAAATTGACCCTATTGCAAATGTTCCCCTTTTAATTGAAGAGAAGACTTCTCCAATAATTGGCTCTTTAGCGATTGTGCATCATATTGAAGATATTTATCAACAAGAACACAATTCCCTAATTCCAAAAAATGCTGCGGAGCGAGCCGAGATGTGGCGACTTTTTGAATGGGTTATGGGCAAGTTTAATGATGAAGTTAGCCGTTATTTTTTGGAAGAAAAAATTGGCAAGCGAGAGCAAAAAATTGGTGCGCCAGACCCAAAAGTGCTTCGTGCGGCTAAGATCAACCTTATTGAGCATGAAAAATATTTTGCTTATTTATTTGAAACACGCAATTGGTTTGCTGGCAAGGATTTAACATTAGCCGATTTTGCTTTGGGGGCGCATTTATCATGCCTTGATTATTTGGGCGAGATTGACTGGTTTAATGTTGGCGAAACAAAAAACTGGTATGCAAGGCTAAAATCTCGCCCAGCTTTTCGCTCGCTTTTGAGCGATAGAATTATTGGCATGCCAGCATCAAAACATTATACGGATTTGGATTTTTGATCGACAAACAAAAACTTGAGCAAAAAAAACTAAAGCTGGTAAGGGATTTACGCCATAGGGCAAAAAAACTTGGCTTTGATAGTTTTGGAATAACCTGCGCCAAGACAAATCAAGATCTAGCAAAAAACTTAGACATTGCACTAAAAGCTGGCTGGCACGGTGATATGGAATGGTTGGCAGATACAGCTCTTCGGCGCGCAAGCCCCAAAGGACTTTGGCCAGAGGTGAAGTCTGTTATTATGCTGGGGCTAAATTATGCCCCTAAGGAAAACCCCTTGCCGCTTTTAAAGCAGAAATCGATAGGGAATATTTCTGTCTATGCTAAAAATCGTGATTATCACGATATTATCAAAGGTCGACTAAAAGAGTTAGCCTCACTTTTAGCTCGTGGTGCAGATGCTGATGTTAAAGTTTTTGTTGATACCGCCCCCGTGATGGAAAAACCCCTTGCTCAAGCCGCAGGACTTGGCTGGCAAGGCAAGCATAGCGTGTTGGTTTCACGTGAATTTGGATCTTGGCTTTTTTTAGGGGCGATTTTTTGTGATGTTGAATTACCTGCTGATGAACCACAAGTTGAGCATTGTGGCTCTTGCACAAAATGCTTAGATATTTGCCCAACAAATGCCTTTCCTGCTCCTTTTAAACTAGATGCAACAAAATGCCTTGCCTATTATAACAATGAATATAAGGGGCATATTCCGCTGCAATTTCGCACTCCTATGGGCAATAGAATTTATGGCTGTGATGATTGCTTGGCTATCTGCCCTTGGAATAAATTTGCCTCTCAAAGTAAAGAAATAAAATTACAAACTCGCAAAGAGCTAGAAAAACCAAACTTGGCTGACCTTATTATTTTAGATGATATGGCTTTTAGAAAATTATTTTCAGGCTCACCCATTAAAAGGCTTGGCCATACTCGCTTTATTCGCAATGTCTTGATAGCTGCTGGCAATAGCAATGATAAAAGCCTGCTTGATGAAGTGAAAGCAAGACTAACAAGTGAAGAGCCGCTTATTCGGGCTATGGCCATTTGGGCTTTTCGCTCGCTTGCAAATGATGTTGAAATAGCTAAAGAAAAATCAAGATATTTTATAAAAGAAACAGACCCAATTGTTGCAAAAGAGTGGAGTGAGAGCCTGTGAATTTTTTATTTTTTGGCATGGGGTATAGCTCATTAGCCACCGCTCATTATTTAAGAAAAATCTTTGGCAATAGTATAAAAATTAGCGGCACTATTCGAGATGAAAAAAATGCAGACGAACTTATACAACAAGGAATAGAGGTTTTTATCTTTGATGGTTTAAGCTCAAACTCTACAGTTGATTTAGCAATTGCTGAGGCTGATTTTATCATTCACTCAATTGCCCCAGATGAGAATGGCGATGCAGTTTATAATCATTTTTTAAGCCAAATTAAAAAAGCTAATAATCTTAAATGGATATGTTATTTTTCAACAATTGGTGTTTATGGAAATCACAATGGATTATGGGTTGATGAGAATGCAAAATGTGAACCAAAGAATATCCGCTCAATTTATCGCCTTAAGGCAGAGGAGCTTTGGAGAGAGTTTGCAGCGCAAAATGATCTGCCATTGTTGATTTTACGTTTGGCTGGAATTTATGGAGTTGGCAGGTCAAGTTTTGATAAGCTAAGGGCCGGCACAGCCAAGCGTATCATTAAAGAAAATCAGGTGTTTAATCGCATTCATGTAAAAGACATTGCCAAAGTTACAACATTGGCCGCAAAACAAAAATTAAACGGCACATTTAACTTAAGCGATGACGAACCTGCTCCACCCCAAGAAGTGGTGGAATTTGCTTGCGCTATAGCTGATATGGATTTACCTGACTTGCAAGATTTTAAAACAGCTAAAATGAGCAAAATGGCTCGCTCTTTTTATAATGATAATAAAAATGTATCAAATAATGCAATAAAAAATGCTCTTGATATTGAACTGCTTTATCCCAATTATCGCTCTGGGTTAGAGGCTATTTATCGCTTAGAAAACTCAAAATAACCTCACCTAATTTGTCTAAGTCTTGCGCTCGACTTAAGCTATGCCCACCATCAGGAATAAGAGTGAAAACTACCTCGTCCATTGTTAAATGGCTCATCAGCTTTAAAGCATGGGCTGGCGGAACAGCATCATCTAATCCACCTTGTATGATATGCACTGGACAGTTTGTTTTTATTGAACCTTCACTAAATAAGAGATGTTGTTTTCCATCATCAATTAGTTTTTTGGTGATGATATATGGTTCATCATAATCAGATGGCTGCTCAATATACCCATTTTTTTCAAGCTCGTTTAATTGTGATTGAGTAAATTTATCGCTCATCAAATCTTTGCTCATGTCAATCGCTGGAGCGATTAAAATAATTGCCCTTACTCTAGCTTGCCCAGACTTTATTAATGCTCTGTTTAGCAATAATGCCAACCAGCCGCCCATTGATGAGCCAATTATTATCTGCTCGCCTTTTGTTGTGGCAAAAACCTCTAATGCTTCTTCAAGCCAATTACTTATTGTGCCATCAATAAATTCTCCACCTGATTGCCCATGACCAGAATAATCAAACCTTGTAACCTCTAAGCCTTGATGTTTTCCTAAATCATCAAGATAGATTGCTTTTGAGCCAAGCATGTCTGACTTAAAGCCGCCAAGCCAAAATAATCCTGCTGGTTTTTCATTAGACTTAGCTTTTAGTTCTGCATGACGGTGTAAAATCGCAATGGAGTGATTTTTCTCACCTGCTCCAATTTTAATTGTGCTAATTTTAATTGTGTCAATTTCATTTTTTTTTGTCATTTTGCTCCTAAAAGACTTTATTTATTAAAAAAATTTAATTAAACCACGATAAATATACAAAATTAGTGTAGCAATGAAGAAATATATCGTTTTGAGTGTTGACTTTATCAACTTCTAACATATTTTCTAAGATATAATTTATCAATTAAAAGGAATATATACCATTCGTCGCCCAATGAGACCAAATCAGCCACAAAAAGGTGGCCCACCAGCCAATGCAGACATTGTTTCAACACAGGTTCAATTAATTGATGCCGAAGGTGAAAACCACGGCAATGTTGATACCATCATAGCAAAAGAAATGGCACGTGAGGCAGGGCTTGACCTTGTAGCAATCTCGCCTAATGCCAAACCTCCCGTTTGCAAAATTCTTGACCTTGGAAAACATAAATACCAAGCACAGAAAAAAGCTGCGGAAGCACGCAAGAGGCAAAAAATAATTGAT
>Ga0256834_1000134_pt1 | contig 49488 bp, 49 predicted proteins | sample 4281140metaG_FD_190536 | JGI IMG/M metagenome (GOLD analysis project Ga0256834, IMG submission 190536) | Hydrothermal vent microbial communities from East Pacific Rise, Pacific Ocean - 4281-140 | ecosystem: Environmental > Aquatic > Marine > Hydrothermal vents | place: Pacific Ocean: East...
GCCACTTTGGCTTAACTTAAACAGGGTGTTAACGGCATTGTACCTAACGCCATGAAGCCGCCCCAAGGGGCTAATGTAGATCACAATGATCCGGATGAAATCATAGCACGACCCTACAGCTAGTGTAGAGCACCTGAAAATCAGACCAGAAAATAATTTTGACAAGAAAGGCCTAATATTAGAAAATACTCATGTGCTGATTTTCCTCCCCTCCTCCCCTTTGGAGAATCAGTGTATACACCATCCTCCTTTGGTGGTTATTATTTAGCGTGGCATCTTGCCACGCTATTTTTTTGCCAGGTCAACACAAAGGGCTTGAATCTCTTTTTCAGGTCGGGTATTATTCGCGCCCTTTCGTGGAGTATGGCGAGACTTCGCTATTTTGGGAACGAGACAAATGACAACGGTAAGCGCTAAGTCGGCGGAAGTACGCCGGGAATGGTATGTAGTAGATGCAGAGGGCAAGACCCTGGGTCGCATGGCCAGTGAAATCGCACGTCGGTTAAAAGGCAAGCACAAGCCTATATATACACCGCATGTGGACACGGGCGATTATGTTGTGGTGATCAATGCAGAGAAATTGCATGTTACCGGCAACAAGCTGCAGGACAAGATGTACCATCATCACACCGGTTACATCGGTAACCTGAAATCCATTAATTTGGGCAAGCTGCTTGAAAAAGCACCTGAGCGCGTACTGCAAAGCGCGGTCAAAGGCATGCTGCCGCGCACCCCTCTGGGACGCTCCATGCTGAAAAAACTGAAGGTTTATGCCGGCACTGAGCATCCGCACAGCGCCCAGCAACCCAAACCCCTCGACATCTGAACACAGCTGATACGGATCTGACGAAATGGCACAGCAACAAAATTACGGCACCGGCCGACGCAAGACTTCCGCCGCCCGGGTTTACCTGACCCCAGGCGACGGCAGCATCACAGTAAACGGTCGTCCTCTGGATGAATTCTTCGGCCGCGAAACCGCCCGCATGATTGTGCGTCAGCCACTGGAAGCCACCGAACTGGTGGACAAGGTCAGCATCAATGCCAGCGTTAGTGGCGGCGGAACAACAGGCCAGGCCGGCGCAATTCGCCACGGCATTGCCCGCGCACTGCTGGAATACAACGAAGAGCATCGTCCAACACTGCGTCAGGCAGGTTACCTGACCCGCGATGCACGCATGGTGGAACGCAAGAAAGTGGGGCTGCATAAGGCCCGCAAGCGTCCCCAGTACTCCAAGCGTTAAATTTCAGCCCTCAGTCCTCCCCGCTCTTCGGGGAGGACAAACCAGCCCCGCCCCCTGTACCCGTAACATTTGTAACTTTTTTGCAACAAAAGCATAAATGTGATTTTTTTACAAATAAGTGTTGCTTTATTGTAAAAAAGCAACTATTATCGCTCTTGCTTAGACATGTTTTTAAACCTAATTTATTTAGCGGAGTATTCCAAATGAAAAAGAAGCTTCTAGCATTGGCAGTCGCTGCAGCCCTGCCCATGGTTTCTCAAGCTGCCACAGCTGATGTGACCATTTATGGTAAAGTTCACACCTCTATCGATTTTATCGACCCTGATGCTGGCGACAGCATCTATGACGTAACCAGCCGTGCCTCACGTCTTGGTTTCAAGGGTTCTGAAGATCTGGGCGATGGCCTGAAACTGATCTGGAAAATGGAAACCCAGTACAACACCGCAGAAGGCGGTTTCCAGGGCGGTCGTAACGCTTACATCGGTCTGGCCGGTGGCTGGGGTACCTTCCTCTATGGTAAGCACGACACCCCGATGAAAATGTCCACCGGCAAGCTGGATATCTTCGGTGACGAACTGGCTGACTACAATGCCACTGCTGGCTTGGTCGATATCCGCGCCAGCGATGCAATCGCCTATGTTTCTCCTTCTTTCTCTGGCCTGACTCTGGTCGGCGCCGTGGTTCCTGATGCGGACTATGATGGCGACGGCGACTTCGGCGGAGCCTACTCTCTCGCAGCCATGTACAGCAATGGCGGCCTGTTCCTGGCAGCAGCATGGGAGCAGTTGGACGACCTGTTTGCCGGAGCTGACGCTACTCACTGGCGTATTGGCGCTGGTTTCGATATGGGCGACTTCCATATCGGCGCAGTTTATGCCGATCAAGGCGATCTGACCGCCACCGACAACTACACAGTCAATGGCTCCTACAAGTTTGGTAACAACAAACTGAAGGCCCAATGGTCACAAATCGATCCAGACAGCGGCAGCAAGTCTGATGCCTGGGCTATCGGCCTGGATCACAATTTCAGCAAGCGTACCAAAATGTACGTTCAGTATGCTGACTCCGAGCACGGCCTGCACATCACCAATCCTGATGGCGAGCAGTCCGGCCTGTCCTTCGGTATGGTTCACAAGTTCTGATCAGGACCTGACCGAAGTAGTTATATAGACGCTGTTGCAGCGTATATATAACCCAAAAGGGGAAGCGTGAAAGCGCTTCCCCTTTTTTATTGCTCTCTCGCAGAGACAAATACGAAAATGGTTAGCCCGAATGTTTCACCAGGCTCCGGAATTTTCCCGGAGAGATTTGTTCGGCACACCCTTGCGCCTCACCCCTTCGAGGCTTGCACGAAAACCTGCTCCCGGGAAAAACCGGAGAGTGTCATCGGGGACAAAGTACACCCCAGCCGTAATTCACTCAACTATCTGAATAGTAAAAAAACATTCAATACTAGAGTGACCTGGTGGAATATTCGGGTTAGCTACAAAGATCAGCAGAACGCTTCCCGCTCGCCATTCCTGCGTAGGCAGGAATGACAGGTGATCGGCATCAGCCAGCAACAAAAAAGCCACGAACCGTCAAATGGCTGTTCGTGGCTTTTGACCCAGAGAATATCTTATTTCGGCAAAACGGTTTTTGCACCCGATTCAGACCCAAGAATAAGCACATCTGCCGGTCGATGGCCAAAAATCCCTACGGTCACCACGCCGGCAAGCTGGTTAATAGCAGTTTCTAGTTTGACGGGCTCCATGATCTCCAGGTTCTCCACATCCAGGATGATATTGCCATTGTCGGTAACGAAGTTTTCCCGCCATACGGGAGTGCCACCCAGCTTGACCAGCTCTCTGGCCACATAACTGCGGGCCATGGGAATCACCTCCACCGGCAGGGGAAACTCTCCCATCACATGCACCAGTTTGCTTTCATCTGCAATACAAACAAATTTCTTGCTCGCAGCGGCGATGACCTTTTCACGGGTAAGCGCACCGCCACCGCCTTTGATCAGGTGCAACGAGTAGTTGGATTCATCCGCGCCATCGACATAAATCTCCAGCTCCCCAACTGCGTTGAGATCAAAGACTTGCATGCCAATCTTCTTCAATCGTTCGGTGGAGGCTTCTGAACTGGACACCGCACCTTCATACTGGCCTTTGACATCGGCCAGGAGATCGATGAAATGATTAACCGTCGATCCTGTGCCTATGCCCAGCACCCCGCTACGGGGTAGATATTCCAGTGCGGCTTCTGCCGCCTGGCGCTTTAATTCATCTTGAGTCATATCTTCTTTTCTCCTTTTTTATCTCTTGCAATAAGTTACCATTACAGCATTGAAAACGCCATTGCCATGACTGTTCAAGGCCGTACTGATGTCCCGCAATTATCTGGAAAGAATACTTCGCGCCCGGGTATATGATGTCGCCAGGGAAACACCCTTGGACTTTATTCCACGGCTGTCTGCCCGCCTGAATACGGACATCTGGCTCAAGCGGGAGGACATGCAAAGCGTCTTTTCCTTCAAGTTGCGTGGCGCCTACAACAAGATCTATAACCTGTCGGATAAGCAGAAGCTGCAGGGCGTCATCGCAGCCTCTGCAGGAAACCATGCTCAGGGGGTAGCCTTGGCGGGAAAGCGCCTGGGCGTACCCGCACTGATCATCATGCCCACCACCACGCCCCCCATCAAGGTACAAACTGTACGCAACCTGGGAGCCAGTATTATTCTGCACGGCGACTCCTATGATGAAGCATATGAACATGCCCGTACCCTGGAAAAGAAAAAGGGTCTGGTATTTGTCCACCCTTTCGATGACCCGGATGTGATCGCCGGGCAGGGGACGGTCGCCATGGAAGTGCTCAGGCAGCATGAGGATCCGATAGAGGCTGTTTTTATCCCAGTAGGCGGCGGGGGCCTTATCGGCGGCATGGCCGCCTACATCAAGCGGGTACGGCCGGAAATCCGCGTCATCGGCGTCGAGCCGGAAGACACACCTACCCTGCAAAGCGCCCTGAAAGCAGGCCGCAGGGTAACCCTCAAACAGATTGGCCTTTTTGCCGACGGCGTAGCTGTGCGGCAGATTGGCAAGGAGACTTTCAAACTTGCCAAGCAGTATGTCGACGAGGTCGTGCTCGTAACCACAGATGAAATCTGCGCAGCCATCAAGGATATCTATGATGACACCCGCAGCGTGGCCGAACCGGCAGGTGCCTTGGGAATAGCAGGGATAAAGAAGTACCTGCAGCAAAGCAAAGGAAGCTGTGGCAACCTGGTAGCCATTCTGAGTGGTGCAAATATCAACTTTGACCGTCTGCGCCATGTATCGGAAAGAGCCGAGCTGGGTGAGCAACGCGAAGCCCTGTTCGCCGTGGGAATTCCCGAGAGGCCCGGAAGCTTCCTGAATTTTTGCAAGATACTGGGCAAGCGCAATATCACAGAGTTCAACTACCGCTATCATGACGACAAGCGCGCCCATGTTTTTTGTGGTTTGGAGCTTTCAGGAAATGGGAAGGAACGCCACAGCATCATCGAGCGCTTGCAGCGTAGGAAGTTTGACGTTACCGATCTTACTGATAACGAAACCGCCAAGCTGCACATTCGCTACATGGTGGGGGGACATGCGCGCCAGGTCAGGAACGAGCGGCTGTTTCGCTTTGTTTTTCCCGAGCGCCCCGGCGCATTGCTGGATTTTCTCGCCGGATTGAGTCGCGGCTGGAATATCAGCCTGTTCCATTACCGGAACCATGGTGCGGCCTATGGCCGGGTACTCGTGGGTGTGCAAATCCAAGGGGCGGAAGTCAACGAATTTCGCGCATACCTGAAAGAGCTGGGCTACCGCTACCATGAAGAAACCGATAATCCGGCGTACCAGCTCTTTGCGGGTTCAGGAAAGTAACAGCCAGCCCGCATTTCACCAAGCCTCTCGTTCCGTGAGTTTTTCACAGAATTTCAAATACTTGATAGTGTTTTGCAGCTTGCTACCAGCCATGCTTCCGGGGCAATTCCGGAGCTTGGTGGAACATGCGAGTTAGATGTGTTGCTTCGGAATAAAAGAATCTTTTATTCCGAAGCAACACACTAAAGCACCGCCAATCCCTGGCGCTAGACAATCAAAGAAACCAGGAATCCCAATCTGCCGTTAGAAACAGATCAGGGCATCTCTTTTACTTTTTTCTACTGGCTTTCTTTTTGACCACTTTCTTTTTCGCTACCTTTTTCCCAGCGGCTTTCTTTACCACTTTTTTCTTTGCTACTTTTTTCTTGGCTATCTTCTTTTTGCTTACTTTCTTCTTTACTGCTTTCTTCGCAACCTTTTTCTTCGCTACTTTTTTTGCAACCTTTTTCTTGGCTGCTTTTTTTACGACTTTTTTCTTTGCTGTTTTCTTTGCTGTTTTCTTCGCAACCTTTTTCTTCGCTAGTTTTTTTACAACCTTCTTCTTGGCGACTTTTTTCTTAGCAACCTTTTTCTTGGCAACCTTCTTCTTGGCCGTTTTCTTCAGTACTTTTTTCCTGGCTGTACTCTTGGAAACAGCCGCCTTCTTCTTTGTGGTTTTTTTCTTTGATGTCTTCTTTGCCATGAGATCCCCCATTACAGTTCAATACACAAGAGGTGCGAAAGTTTGCACCTGCTATGGCGAGTATAAACAACTCATCAATAAATGCCAGCATTTACCGCCACTTAACTCTGCTTAATAGACGGCGATCAAAAACAGGCTGCCTCCTGTTCGCTTTGCTGGCTGCTTTGATCCCGTACAACTACTGCTTATTACTTTGTTATAGGAGATCAAAACACTGACATCAACAACATAAATTGCAGGCGCTGCCTTTCCATCAGGAAGACGTTCTACCGCATGTATAACGCACTTTCCGTTACTATGACATCCATTGCCACATCCCAGGGCTGTACAGATACGTGCCTGGTCTTTTGCAGTTCATATCCATAGCCAACCAGCAAAGGATCTTTCCAACATCGTCTGTTCTTACGCCAAGCAAAGCTGCGGTCATAATAACCGCCACCCATCCCCAAACGATTTCCTGTGATATCAAACGCCACCAGCGGAACCACAACCAGATCCAGTGCCCAGGGCTTGATCAAAGTAGACGGCAGCCATCGTGGTTCGAGTATGTTGTACCTGTTGGCTCGCAGAGGATCGCCAGGTCGCCACGCAGCAAACCACAGGCGCTTGTGCCCAATGGGATGCAGCACAGGCAGGTAGCATTGCTTGCCCATAGCGCAGGCACGCTCCAGCACTGGCAAGGGATCCAGCTCACCATCAGCAGCCAGATAGAACGCTATATGCTTTGCACCAGGAAATCGTCGCAGGGACAGAAGCCGCTTACATGCATCATGTGCAGCACTTGCACGACACGCTGCACTCAGCTTCTGGCGCTGCACGCGAATCCTGCTTCTGGTATCAAGAGGGTCATTCATGAGAGAAGGGGAAGGGAAGACATCCTCCGCCTGTGCCGTTGCTGATTTGTGACCTTGAACCGGCAGGTTCAAGTGGGAGTCCCGGCTGCAGTTCAGGCTTTCCGCTCAAGGCGGACATGCACACCGCTGCAGCAACCTGGACTCCCTGTCTAGTGTACTAAGGCTCAAGGGTTTACTAAGCCAGCTCACAAACACCGCAGAGGATGCCTTCAACTCAAAGGCTACTCCGTTTACGGTTAAAGTTCCAGTTGATTGAATTGATGCAGCGCAACTTCCACCTGATCTTGCAGGCTGCGCATCCGCCGTTCCAGAGATGCATCCGGCTCACTGCTGTTATTGCTGATGCTCAACAATTCATGGGCCATGTTCAGCGCCACCATTACCGCGATACGCTCGGTGCCGATAATCTTTCCCGTCTGACGCGTGGCGCGCATGCGTTCATCCAGGTTCAACGCAGAAGCAAGCAGGACGTCTTCCTCACCAGGTGTACAGGCAACCCGGTATTCCTTGTCCATGATGCTGACGGTTACCGTCTTCGCCGGCTTGCTCACGTATTCGCCTCGAGGGACTTCAGCCGGGTAATGATCGCACCCACACGACTCCGGGCCGTCTGGTTCTTTTCCATGAGCGCCAGCCGTTCTTCCTGCAAGCGTTCCTGCTGGGTGCGCAAAAGACGATTTTCCTCTTTGAGGTAGGCGCAGGTTTCGATCAATGCCTTGATCTGTTCCTCAAGTATATCGAAAGCCTGCCGCGAACTGTTTTGATCAGAGTACTTGCTCATAGTAGTAGGAATATAGTTTGCATCACCGCGAGGGTCAAATAATTTGGCAATCTGGTAACATTTACCCATGAATGATTTTACCCCTGATTACAGGCAACTGATAGATTGCATCGAAGCCGCCAAGCTGGAATACTCCGCCGCCGAGATTCACGGGACTCTTGCCGGAATGTTGTGTGGGAGAACCGGAAACTGGCAACAAGTTCTGCTTGCAGAAACCGACCCGGCTGATCCACAGGTACAGGAGTGCGCCACCGGGCTTGAAAACCTATTGCTGTTTACCGCAGAAGAACTGCGTTCCGGGCAAATCCCCTTGCAGCTGATGCTGCCTGATGAACAGGCATCCGTTGCTGAAAGAGCCAGCGCCATACGCGACTGGAGCCAGGGATTCCTGTTCGGTTTCGGCCTCGCCGGCGAGCAGAAACAACAGCTGCTGAACGGCAATGCTGGAGAAGCCCTGCAGGATTTTACCGAAATTGCCCGCATGAACGTGGAGAATTTTGGCAAGCTTCAGGAAACCGAGGAAGCACTGATGCAACTGGAAGAATACCTGTGGGTAGCAACCTCACTTATCTGGCACGAGGCGGGCAACAATGACGCAGACTGAATTCAAACGACGGCGGCGTCAGCTGATGCGCATGATGGGCAAGGACAGCATCGCCATCCTACCGGCAGCCGCCACACGGATACGCAACGGTGACGTGCATTACCCCTATCGCCCGGACAGTGACTTCTATTACCTCACCGGCTTTGCCGAACCGGAAGCCGTAGCCGTATTGATCCCCGGCCGCAAGCAGGGGGAATACATCCTGTTCTGCCGGGAAAAAGACGCAGACAAGGAGCGCTGGGACGGTGCCATCGCCGGTCAGGAAGGCGCAGTGGAGGAATACGAGACGGATGACTCCTTCCCCATCACCGACCTCAACGACATTCTCCCGCGCATGCTGGAACAGTGCGAACGCGTCTATTACGCTATGGGCTGCGATCCGGATCTGGATCAGAACATGTCGAGCTGGATCAGCCAGATCCGCGGCAAGGCCCGTAGCGGCGTACATACCCCCCAGGAATTCATCGCCCTGGATCACTACCTGCACGACATGCGGTTGTACAAGTCACGCTCGGAAATCGCCGCCATGCGCAAGGCGGCGAAAATTTCCGCCGCCGCCCATAAGCGCCTCATGGGCGAATGCAGGCCGGGCATGAAGGAATATCAGCTGGAAGCCAGCTTTCTCCATGAATGCAGCCGCCGGGGAGCGCGCCAGCAGGCCTACTCACCCATCGTCGGCGGCGGCAACAACGCAACGGTACTGCATTATGTGGACAACAGCGACAAGCTGGAGAACGGTGATCTGGTGCTCATCGACGCCGGCTGCGAACTGGACTACTACGCTTCCGACATCACCCGCACCTTCCCGGTAAACGGCAAATTCACCCCGCCCCAGGCTCAGCTCTACCAACTGGTGCTGGATGCTCAGCTTGCCGCCATCAAGCAGCTCAAGCCCGGCAATGCCTACAACGCCCCGCACAAGGCGGCGGTGCGCACCCTGACCCGGGGACTGGTAAAGCTGGGATTGCTCAAGGGCCAGCCGGCAAAGCTTGTCCGTGAGGAAAAATACAAAAAATTCTTCATGCACGGCACCGGGCACTGGCTGGGGATGGACGTGCATGATGTGGGCGACTACAAGATCGATGGCCACTGGCGGCAACTGGAACCCGGCATGGTACTTACCATCGAGCCCGGCCTGTATATTCCTCTGGGCAGCAAGGGGGTGGCGAAGAAATGGCAGGGTATCGGCATTCGCATTGAAGATGATATTCTGGTCACCAGGGACGGTTGCGAAGTGTTGTCCGCCGACGCCCCCAAAACCATCACCGAAATCGAAGACATCATGGCGGCATGAAACAGGTTTACGACATCACTATCGTTGGCGGCGGCATGGCCGGCGCCAGTCTGGCGATTGCCCTGTCCAGCCATGGGTTACGCATCGCCCTCATCGAAGCCAGCCCCCTCAAGGTGGACAGCGTCCCCAACTATGACGACCGCGGCATCGCCCTCGCCCTGGGCTCACAGCGCATCTTCGCCGCCCTGCGGACCTGGGAGGGCATGGAGGAGCAGGCCGAGCCCATCCGTCATATCCATGTATCGGAACAAGGCGGCTTCGGCTTCACCCACCTGGACGCAGACGAAGAACAGGTGCCGGCGCTGGGCTATGTCATCACCGCCCGCGATCTGGGCGCGGCCTTGCTGGCGCGCCTGTCCCGGCTCCCGGATATCGACATCATCGCTCCCGGCCGGGTGCAATGGGTCAACATCGAAGATGATCTGGCGCATATCGGCCTGCAGGAACAAGCCCTGTGCGCCCGGCTGCTGGTGGCGGCCGATGGCGGCAATTCCTTTGTGCGCCAACAGCTTTGTTTCGAGGTAAAACGCCGGGAATATGGCCAGAGCGCCATCACCGCCAACATCACCCCCGGGCGGCATCACCAGCATATTGCCTACGAACGCTTCACCCGCAACGGCCCCCTGGCCATGCTGCCCATGACGCAGCAACGCTGCGCCCTGGTGTGGACGGTCAGGGATGAAATGGCGGGAGAAATACTGTCTCTGGATGAACAGCAGTTCCTCGAACGCTTGCAGCAGCAGTTCGGCTGGCGGCTGGGAAGGCTGCAGCGAGCGGGGAAGCGCAACAGCTATCCCCTTTCCCAACTATATGTTCCCGACGCCATCCAGCATCGCACCGCAGTCATCGGCAATGCGGCCCATACCCTGCATCCGGTCGCCGGCCAGGGCTTCAATCTGGGCATCCGGGATGTGGCGGCGCTGGCGGAAGTGGTGCTGCAGGGCATTCAATCCGGCGAAGACCCCGGATCGACAACCGTGCTTCAGCGCTACCAGCGCTGGCGCAGAAAAGACCAGCAGCAGGTAGTGCAACTGACCGATGCACTGGTGCGTGGCTTCAGCAACGATCTGCCACCTTTGAAGCTGGCGCGCAATCTCGGCATTTTGGCGCTGGAGGGATTGCCGCCTGCCCGCCATCTCATCGCCCGGACGGCCATGGGGTTGACGGGCCGCTTACCCCGGCTGTCGAGAGGACTGTCCCTATGACGAACACAGATACCGATATCATCATCGCCGGCGGCGGCATGGTGGGCGCCGCCCTGGCCTGCGCCCTGGCGGAACAGGGCTTCACCATTACCCTGCTGGAGCGCCGGGAGCCAGACCTGGAGTGGCCCCGGGACGGCTATGATATCCGCGTCTCCGCCATCAGCCGCACTTCCCAAAACATCTTTCACAACCTGGGGGCCTGGCCACACATGACAAGGCGGCGGGTAACGCCTTATGAACACATGCGGGTATGGGAATCCGGCGGCGGAACCGCCCTTCCCTGGGCGCCGCAAATTCAATTCCATGCGGCAGATATCGGCGAACCGGATCTTGGACACATCATCGAAAACCGCGTGATCCAGGGCGCCCTGTGGGAACAGATGCAGACCTTGAAAAACATCGAGATCCGCTGCCCGGCTTCCATCAGTAGCCTGAGCCTGGATGAGGAAGCACCCAGCGTCATACTCAATGACGGCACCCGCATGCGCGCCGCCCTCATCGTCGCCGCGGATGGCGCGCGTTCCTCCCTGCGGGAGCTGGCGGGCATCTCCACCGGGGGCTGGGGCTATGACCAAACCGCCGTGGTCTGCACGGTGCAGGCGGAAGCCGGCAACCAGTCCACCTGCTGGCAGCGCTTCATGCCTTCCGGCCCCCTGGCGCTGCTGCCCATGGAGCAGGATCTGTTCTCCATCGTCTGGTCAACCACGCCGAAACAGGCGGAAAAACTGCTGCAAATGCCGCCGGAAGCCTTCGACAGCGCTCTTACCCAGGCCTGTGAAGCGCGCCCGGGGCGGCTCCGCCTTCTCGGTGAGCGGGGCGCATTTCCCCTGCGCCTGCAACACGCCAAACAATACATCAAGCCCGGCCTGGCGCTGGTGGGCGACGCGGCTCATGTCATCCACCCCCTGGCGGGACAGGGCGTCAACCTGGGCCTTATGGACATGGCGGAACTGGCCGACATCCTGGTTCTGGCCCGCAACAAGGGCCGTCCCCTGGGCGCCCTGCATACCCTGCGCCGCTATGAACGGGCGCGCAAGGGCGAGAACATCGCCATGCAAGGCGCCATGGATCTTTTCAAACGGCTGTTCAGCAATGACATCGGCCCATTGCGCCTGGCCCGCGACCTGGGCATGGGTCTGACGGAACACGCCCCGCTACTGAAAAACCTGCTGATCCGCAATGCCATGGGCATCCTCGGCGAAGCGCCTTCGCTGGCGAGAGCAAAACAGCAGGGCTAGTCATTCGCAGCCAGTTGGCGCTGCATCCGGGACAAGTTCCTGCGCCCTGCCCTTGCGGCTCACCAAAGCCGGTCTGCCATCCGCTGCTGTTTCCCGTTCATCTTCATCGAAACTGCACACTACCCGGTTTCGTCCTGTCTCCTTGGCCCGATAGAGCGCGGCATCCGCTTGCTTGAACAGCGCCTCCAGGCTTTGCCTGCCTACCGCCACGCCAAAGCTGGCGGTGACAGGGATTTCATGGTCGCCACAGCGTATTTCTGCATTCTCCAGGCAACAACGCAGTGATTCAGCCACTTTCCTGGCCTGCTCCCCATCATTCACCAGCAGCAGTACGCCAAATTCCTCACCCCCCAGGCGGGCGCACAAATCATCGCTGCGCAAACAAGCCAGGTGCGTGTCGGCAATCTCCTTCAATACCTCATCACCACAATGGTGCCCCCAGGTATCATTGATGTTCTTGAAGTAATCCACATCGGAAATAATCATCGCCAGCCGCCGCGCATCCTCCTTGCATTCCTCCAGCATCTCCTTGCCCTGCTGATAAAAGGCCCGGCGATTGTTCAGCCCGGTCAAGGCATCCTCATAAGCGCGCTTCTCTGCTGCATCCCTGGCGTCCTCCAGCTCATACCCCAAGCGGAAACTGCGATGCATGGTAGCGGACAGCACCTGGCCGGCATGGACGGTAGTCACAACAAACAACAGAGCACCCAGCGCCAGCGCCGTAGAAATGAGCGTGCCCTGAAGCAGAAACCAGAAAGTTGTCGGCAACAGAATGCTGCCAATAGTGGCCAGGGTCATCAATCTGTGGGCGGAATACATGGCGATTGCTCCGCCAGACATACCCACCAGGAAAAAGTAGACGGCAACCTGATGTAACACCGAGTCCTCGGGCAGGATCACCACCGCACCCACCCCCCAGATCAGCGAAGACACCAGCAACGTAGCAATATACGGCTTTTCCCAGGCGAGCAGCACCTTGGCTCCCGGCTGGATTTGCCAATACCGGAAGAACAGACCCACCCTGGCCACAGAAGACATGAGAAGAAGGAAGAACCAGCCCAGCAATACCGTTTTTTCCTGAACATGCCACAGCACCACACATATCAGGGCGGCAGTGAACAGACTGGCAAATATGGCAGGAAAAGACTGCTGATAGAGCAGGCGCAGTTTTTCTATCTGCGCAAGGCGATCCAGCCGCAAGTCCTTGTTGCTTTCAGCAGAAATTATGCGCCTCCCGGGAACTGTTTGTTGATCAAGCATTTCGGTCTTTGAGCGATCATAACACCATCCAGATTCTGTTCAGGCAAACTTGGCAATCTCAAGATGAATCTGTACCATTGCCCCTCAAACCCCAGCTTTCGTGGGAGAGACCAGTCCATGACTGGCGCCGAAGGCGCAATTCCGCCCGGAATCGCTCAGGCACACAGGACCACGAGGCATGCCATCACCGATGGCGGGTTGACTCTGGAGAGCGGCGGCTTCACCGTCCACCGACGGGGCAGGATTCGGCAATATCGGATTCAAACTCTCAGGTACCGGGACAGAGGGGCGGGAATCCAGGACCAGATTGGAGAACCCCGTGGAGCAAAAGACCATCCTCAACCAGACGCACCGCGACATGGGCGCCCGCATGACGCCTTTCGGCGGCTGGGACATGCCGATCCATTACGGTTCACAAATCGAAGAACACCACGCCGTGCGCCGCGATGCAGGCATGTTCGATGTCTGCCACATGACTGCCGTGGACGTTCGCGGCCCTGAAGCAAAAGATTTCCTGCGCCACCTCCTGGCCAACGATGTAGGCAAACTCAAAGCCCCGGGAAAAGCATTGTATTCCTGCATGTTAAAGGAAAATGGTGGCGTTATCGACGATCTTATCGTTTATTTTATGCACAAAGACTGGTTCCGCATGGTGGTCAACGCCGCCACCACGGAAAAGGATATTGCCTGGATGGAACGCCAGGCGCGGGGCAAGGAGGTGCAGATACAGCCCCGGCGGGATCTGGGAATGATTGCCATACAAGGCCCGAACGCCAGGGCAAAAACCCTGCCCCTGCTGCCGGAAGCGCTGCGCGAGGCCGCAGAAAACCTGAAACCTTTCAGCGCCGCAGACCACGGCGACTGGTTTGTCGGGCGCACCGGCTATACCGGCGAGGACGGTTTTGAAATCCTGCTGCCGGCAGGCCAGGTGGTAGCACTGTGGAACGCCCTGGCACTGGCGGGCGTTCGTCCCTGTGGCCTGGGGGCAAGAGACACCCTGCGCCTGGAGGCGGGCATGAATCTGTATGGCGCAGACATGGATGAAGACTGCTCCCCCCTCGAATCCGGCCTCGCCTGGACCGTGGCCCTGGGCGATCTCAATCGGGATTTCATTGGCCGCAGCGCCCTGGTTACGCAAAAAGCCGGTGGCAGGCTGCCCCGGTTCACCGGCGTACTACTGGCAGGCAAAGGCGTTTTACGCAACCGGCAAAAGCTGTACGATGGCGAACGGGAAGTGGGCGAGATCACCTCTGGCGGGTTCTCCCCCACCCTGGAACGCGCGATCGGCCTGGCGCGCATCGACGCTGATGCAAGTGATCGAATCAGCGTGGACATGCGCGGCAGGAAGCTGCCGCTGGTGCTGGTCAAGCCACCTTTTGTACGCAATGGCAAACCCTGCCTTTAGTTGAGGAAACAATCATGAGCAACATCCCGGAAAATCTGAAATACGCCGAATCCCACGAGTGGGTGCACGACGAAGGCGATGGCACCGTGACCGTCGGCATCTCCGATCACGCCCAGGAACTGCTGGGAGATCTGGTATTCGTGGAGCTTCCCGAGACCGGCGCCCAGCTCAAGGCCGGCGACGAATCTGCGGTGGTGGAATCCGTGAAAGCCGCATCGGACGTATACAGCCCTGTGGACGGCGAGGTGATCGAAACCAACGAGCTGCTGGCAGACTCTCCGGAAGTCATCAATGAAGCGCCCTATGACAACTGGATATTCAAGCTCAAGCTCTCCAACCCCGTTCAGCTCGACGAGCTCCTGGATGCGGCAGCTTACGCCAGCCTGGTGAAAGCCGAAGAGGACTGATGCCTTTTATTCCGCACACAGAAGAAGAATTGCGCCAGATGCTGGACGTGATCGGCGTGGACAGCATCGAGCAGCTGTTCGACGAAATACCCGCAAAACTGCGCTGTGGTGAGCTGCAGGGCCTCGGTTCCGGCCTGTGGGAGCAAGACATCACCCGCCTGATGCAGGACAAGGCAAGGGAAGACGGCCAACCCCTGTGCTTTATCGGCGCAGGCGCCTATGACCATCACATCCCCGCTGCAGTATGGCAGCTGGCCAGCCGGGGCGAATACTACACCGCCTATACCCCCTATCAGGCCGAGGCCAGCCAGGGCACCTTGCAGTTGCTGTATGAATACCAGAGTATGATGACCGAGCTCATGGACATGGACGTTTCCAACGCCTCCCTGTACGACGGCGCATCCGCCCTGGCGGAAGCGGTGCTGATGGCGGTGCGCGCCAACCGCAAATCCCGCTCCCGACACATCCTCGTGCCTGCGAGCCTGCACCCCCATTACCGCGCCACGGTGCGCACCCTGGTGAAAAACCAGGGCATCGAACTGGTGGAAATCCCCTATGACCGCAGCACCGGCCAGACGGATTTGCAGGCACTGGCGCAACATACCGGACAAGACCTTGCCGCGCTGGTCGTTCCCCAGCCGAATTTCTTTGGCGTGCTCGAAGACGTGGACGTCCTGACCGAATGGGCGCGGGCCAATGGCGCATTGTCCATCGCCGTGGTCAATCCCCTGGCCATGGCCGTGCTCCACCCACCGGGCGAATGGGGCGAACAGGGCGCAGACATTTGCTGCGGCGACGGCCAGCCCCTGGGCGCGCCCCTGTCTTCCGGCGGCCCCTATTTCGGCTTTCTCTGCAGCAAGCAAACCCTGGTGCGGCAGATGCCGGGGCGCATTATCGGCCGCACCGTGGATCTCGACGGCAAAGAAGGCTTCGCCCTCACCCTGCAGGCCCGCGAACAGCATATCCGCCGCTCCAAGGCCACCTCCAACATCTGCACCAACCAGGGACTGATGGTCACCGCCGCCACCATACACATGAGCCTGATGGGCGCCGATGGACTGGCCAGTACCGCCAGCCGCTGCCACAGCAATCTGCAGCTGCTGGTGGAAAAACTCACCAGCCTGGGCGAGATCGAACCCCTGTTCAGCGGCCCGGTGTTCCACGAAACCGTACTGCGCCTGCCCCTGGAACCCCGGCGGGTGCTGCGCACCCTGGCGGCACACAACATTCTCGGCGGCTATGATCTGGCCGGGCACTATCCCGAACTGGGCAACGCCCTGCTGGTCTGCGCCACGGAAAACCGCAACCAGGACGACATAGACAAGTACCGCCTGAAAATGGAACAGGTGCTCGCCTCCCGCCGCCAGGGCGCCTGTGCCACCATGGCCAAATTCGATCGAGAGTAACCATGCTGATATTCGAACATTCCCGTCCCGGCCGCCGTGCCCAGGCGCAAGCCCCGAAGTCAGCTACAAGACTGGAGGGCATTCCAGCCGCCCTGCAGCGCAAGCGCAAACCCCGCCTGCCCGAAGTTTCGGAAATGCAGGCAGTGCGCCATTACACCCGCCTGTCACAGAAGAACTTCTCCATCGACACCCAGTTCTATCCCCTGGGCTCCTGCACCATGAAATACAATCCCAGGGCCTGCAACACCCTGGCCATGCTGCCGGGGCTGGTCAACCGCCACCCCCTGGCGCCGGACAGCCACAGCCAGGGCTTTCTCAGCGCCATGTACGAGTTGCAGGAAATCCTCAAGGAAGTGACCGGCATGTCCGCCGTGTCCCTGGCCCCCATGGCCGGCGCCCAGGGCGAGTTCGCCGGCATCGCCATGATCCGCGCCTACCACGACGCCCGGGGCGACACGGGGCGCACGGAAATCCTGGTGCCCGACGCCGCCCATGGCACCAATCCGGCGACGGCGGTGATGTGCGGCTACAAGGCCAGAGAGATCCCCAGCAAGGCCGATGGCGACGTGGACATGGACGCTCTCGAAGCGGCCCTGGGCCCGCAGACCGCGGGCATCATGCTTACCAATCCCTCCACCCTGGGGGTGTTCGAGCGCCGCATCAAGGAAATCGCCGACAGGGTGCATGAAGCCGGCGGACTGCTGTATTACGACGGCGCCAACCTCAACGCCATTCTCGGGCGGGTGCGCCCCGGCGATATGGGCTTCGACGTCATTCACATGAATCTGCACAAGACCTTCTCCACCCCCCATGGCGGCGGCGGCCCCGGCGCCGGCCCGGTGGGGGTGAGCAAGCGCCTGCAACCCTTCCTGCCCGTACCCATGGTGGGAACGGATGGTCATGACTATCATTGGCTGAGCGAAGAACAATGCCCGCAAAGCATTGGCCGCCTGTCCGCTTTCGCCGGCAATGCCGGCATTTTGCTGCGCGCCTATGTGTATGCGAAAATGCTCGGAGCCGAAGGCATGCAGCGGGTGGCGGACTATTCCACCCTCAACGCCAACTACATGCTCAAGCGCCTCATGGATGCGGGCTTTACCGCCGCCTACCCCGAACGCCGCGCCACCCACGAATTCATCATCACCCTGAAAAATGAAGCCAGGGAGCTGGGGATCAACGCCATGGACTTCGCCAAGCGCCTGCTGGACTATGGCATCCATGCCCCCACCACCTATTTCCCCCTGCTGGTGCCGGAATGCTTTTTGATCGAGCCCACGGAAACCGAAGCCAGGGAAAGCCTGGACGCCTTCATCGACGCCATGATCAAGATCCGCGAGGAAGCCAGGACAGATGCCGAGTGGGTCAGGGGAGCACCCTACACCTTGCCGGTGCGCCGCCTGGACGATGTACGCGCCGCCCGGGAACTGGATCTGCGCTGGCAGGCGCAAGAGGAACGGGCATGAGCGCCAACAAACCGGGCAACACCGGCATCACCCGCCTGATCAAGGCATTCGGCTATTCCATGCGGGGCTTTGCCTCCTGCTTCAAAAGCGAGGCCGCCTTTCGCCAGGAAGTAGCCGCCTCGTTGCTGATCGTTCCCCTGGGCCTGTGGCTCGGCCAGACCGGCATGGAGCGGGCCATGCTGGTGGCCAGCTGGCTGCTGGTGCCCATCGTGGAGATGCTCAACTCCGCCATCGAGGCGGTGGTGGACCGCATCGGCCCGGAACATCATGAATTGTCCGGCCAGGCCAAGGATATCGGCTCGGCCGCGGTTTTCCTCGCCATCACCCTGTTCCTGCTGGTCTGGGCGCTGGTGCTGTTTCCCCATCTCATCAACAACCCCTGAGGATCATCTATGTCTGCCCTGATTTGCGGCTCTTTCGCCTATGACACCATCATGGTGTTTCACGACCGCTTCAAAAACCACATACTCCCGGAACAGGTGCATATTCTGAATGTTTCCTTCCTGGTGCCGGACATGCGCCGGGAGTTTGGCGGCTGCGCGGGCAACATCGCCTACAACCTGAAGCTGCTGGGCGGCGACGGCGCGCCCATGGGCACCGTAGGGACCGACTTCGCGCCCTATGCCAGCTGGATGGACGCCCAGGACATCAGCCGTGACTACCTGCGGACAATCGAAGGGGAATACACGGCCCAGGCCTATATCACCACGGATCAGGACGACAACCAGATCACCGCCTTCCACCCCGGCGCCATGAACTATTCCCACCAGAACCGGATCAACGACGCCACAGGCATTACCCTGGGGTTGCTGTCCCCCGACGGCCGCCAGGGAATGATTGAACATGCAGAACAGTTTGCGCAAGCCGGCATACCCTTCATGTTCGACCCCGGCCAGGGCATGCCCATGTTCGACGGGAAAGACCTGCTGCACTTTGCCGAACAGGCCACCTGGCTGGCGTTCAATGATTACGAAGCCCGACTGATGCAGGAACGCACGGGCAAATCCATCAAAGAACTGGCCGGCATGGTGGACGCCATCATCGTCACCCGGGGCGGCGAAGGCTCCAGCATTTTTACCGGCGGCAAGACCATCGAGGTCCCCAGCGCCAAAGCGGCCTCTCTGGAAGACCCCACGGGCTGCGGCGACGCCTACCGCGCCGGTCTGCTGTACGGCCTGCAGAACGATCTGGACTGGGAGACCACCGGACGCATCGCCTCCCTGATGGGTGCGATCAAGATCGAGCAGCCCGGCACCCAGAATCACCGTTTCACTCTGGACGAATTTCAGGCAAGATTCAGTCAGTCCTTTGGCTACAACCTGTAGGAGCTCGCCATCATGGGCCATACCCACGGCAACGAAGAATTTCTGCCACTGAACATCGCCGTTCTCACCATTTCCGACAGCCGTACCGAAGAAACCGATACCTCCGGCGGCTACCTGCGGGAAGCGCTCCAGGAAGCAGGCCATGTTTTCGTGGACAAGAAGATCGTCCCCGATGACATCTACCAGATGCGCGCCGCCTTCTCCGCATGGATCGCCGACCCGGAGGTGGAAGTCATCATCGCCACCGGCGGCACCGGCGTGACCGGGCGGGACAGCACTCCGGAAGCCGTCATCCCTCTGCTGGACAAGCAGGTGGAAGGCTTCGGCGAACTGTACCGGCAGATCTCCTTCGAGGAAATCGGCGCATCCACCCTGCAATCACGCACCGTGGCGGGGCTGGCCAACGGCACCTTCGTCTTCTGCGTGCCCGGCTCCACCGGCGCCTGCCGCACCGCCTGGACGAAGATTCTCCAGCCCCAGCTGGACATCCGCACCCGGCCCTGCAACTTCGCCGTTCTCATCCCCCGCCTCCTGGAGAAATGAATATGAGCGCCTGTGACTGCACCCCTGAGGTAGCCGGCCTGAAGCCCTATGAAGAAGCCGTGGATCTGCTGCTGAGCCACGCCAAACCCATGCAGGACAGGGAAACCCTGCGCTTGCATGACGCCCTGGGAAGAGTGCTGGCGGCGCCGGTAAAAAGCGCCATCAACGTCCCCGGCTGGGACAACAGCGCCATGGACGGATACGCAGTTCGCGTAGCAGATATTGCAGCCGAAGGGACAAAGCTGAAAATCTCCCAACGCATCCCCGCAGGTATCGCGCCCCAGCCACTGGCGCCGGGAACCGCCGCCCGCATCTTCACCGGCGCGCCCGTACCCGAAGGCGCAGACGCCGTGGTGATGCAGGAACTGACCTGCCAGCAGGATGATGAGGTCATCATCAACACCATTCCCCAACCCGGCGCCCATATCCGCCGCGCCGGAGAAGACATCCGCGCCGGTGCAAAAATCATCCAGCCCGGAGAGCGCCTGCTGCCCCAACACCTGGGCCTGGCCGCCTCCGTGGGCGTGGGCGACCTCCAGGTCTGGCGCCGCCCCAGGGTGGCCATCCTGGCCAGCGGTGACGAGCTGCAGATGCCCGGCGAGCCACTGGAGCCGGGCATGATCTACAACTCCAACATTTTCACCATTGCCGGCATGTTGCGCTCCCTGGGCTGCGAAGTCATCGACCTGGGGCAGGTGGAAGACACCCTGGAAGCCACCAAGCAGGCCCTGCTGGACGCTGCCGCCCAATCCGATCTGGTCATCGCTTCCGGCGGCGTTTCCGTGGGTGAGGAAGACCATGTAAAGCCCGCCGTGGAAGCCCTGGGCGAGCTGAACATGTGGAAAGTGGCCATTCGCCCCGGCAAGCCCGTAGCCTTCGGCCATGTCAGTGAAACCCCGTTCATCGGCACCCCGGGCAACCCCGTGTCCCTGTTTGTCACCTTTCTGCTGTTCGCCCGGCCTTTCATCCGCAAACTGGCAGGGCTGAGCGAAGTATTGCCCAGGAGCACACAGGCTACCGCCGGATTCGAATGGAACAAGCCGGACAAGCGCCGCGAGTTTCACCGCGCCCGGCTGGAGAAACAGGCGGATGGCAGCGACATCGTGCATGTGCATCCCAGCCGCTCCTCTGCCGTACTCAGCTCCACCACCTGGGCCAATGGCCTGGTGATCCTGCCGGAGAACCAGACCATACAACCGGGCGACAAGGTGCAGTTCCTGCCTTTTTGCGAGCTGCTATCATGATCAGGGTGCTGTATTTTGCCAGCCTGCGGGATCGCCTTGGGATCAGCGGGGAAGAGCTCGAGCTGTCCGAAAGCACCAGAAACATCACCTCCCTGAAAGCACTGCTGGCGCAGCGCGACGAAAGATGGGCTGCGGTTTTTGCCGAGGATGAGCTGGTGCTGGTCGCGGTCAACCAGGAAATGGCCCAGGCGGACACGCCCATCAACGAAGGGGACGAGATCGGTTTTTTTCCGCCGGTTACAGGAGGGTGATGCTCCGGCTCACATTGCAGCCTCTGCCTGGCAGCGGTAGTGCCAATCTCGCCAAAGAGCTACAAGGAAGGCCCGGATGAACGCCCGCAACAAAATCCTAGAGTGGGCGGAAGAGGGCCGGATAGCTTCCGACCAACTTGCCGCAGCACTCAAAACCTGCAAGCTGCTGCCAGACCAACGCGGCTGGCTACAGTTTCTTGACCGACTACTGCTTGGCCTGGGAACCCTGTTGCTGGTATCCGGTATCATCTTTTTCTTTGCCGCCAACTGGGATGGAATAGGACGCTATACAAGGTTTGCCCTGGTAGAAGCCGCTTTTCTCGCCTGCCTGTTGCTCCTCTGGCGTCTGGGAAACACTAGCCTGGCTGGCCAGGCCGCCCTGATGGGAGCAGTGCTACTGACAGGCGCGCTACTGGCCCTGGTGGGCCAGACCTACCAGACCGGCGCCGACAACTGGGAACTGTTCTTCGCCTGGAGTCTGCTGGTGTTTCCATGGGTAGCGCTGGGAAAAAACAGCATACTCTGGCTCATCTGGCTGGGGCTGATCAATCTCTGCACCATCACCTACGCCCAGGCCCACCAAAGTCTGTTCTGGGAAGATGATTTGCTGTGGCTGCTATTCATCATCAATACCCTGGCGCTGGTTCTCTGGCAGAAACTGGCGGATCTGGAACACATTCCCACCGACGCACATTGGCCCATACGCATACTGGCCACCGCCAGTGGTGTATGCATCACTCTGCTGGCGCTGCAGGCGGTGGTGGATTCCGCATCCATATCAAGCATCATGGCATGGCTGATCTGGTTGGGTACCATCTATTACGTTTATCGCCGACAGCGGGTGGATCTGTATATCCTTACCGGTGGTGTATTGTCCATTATTGTCACTATTTCCGTGTTTTTCACCCAGCATCTGCTGACGGGAGATTCTGTCTTCAGCCTGGTATTGCTGACCGTACTGGTGCTGGGGCTGTCCGCTGCCGGAGGATGGTGGTTGCGGCAAATACTGGAAGAGATGCACCGCCAATGAACACGGACAACACAACCCTCTGGCGGCAGCTGCAGCAGGCCAAACTGGTCACGGAAGAGCGCGCCCCTGAACAGACCGCAACTGCGGCACCCTGGTACATGCGCACCATGCTCGCTTTCATGGGCTGGGTCGGAGCCTTGCTAATACTGGCAGTGCTGTTCAGTGGACTTTCCGGCATGTTGAAAAGCAACACTGGCAGGCTCGGCATCGCCATCATTCTGGGCTTCACTGCATTACTGTTATTTCGGGGCAAAGAAAGCCAGGATTTCCGCATGCAGTTCGCTCTGGCCTTGAGCCTGGCGGCCCAGGCTCTCATCTTCTGGAGCCTGGGCAATATGTTGCTGCCGCAGCAACCTGTCGTGGCCGCCCTGGTGGTGATGGTACTGGCGCTCGTCTTGCTGGCCGGCATCCCCAACAGCATCCATCGCCTGTGGTCTGCCGGCATTGCCAGTCTGGCTTTGCTTTACCTCATGGGACAGTTCGGCATGGCACCCGTGGCGGGGGCAATCCTGAGCGGAGCTGCATGCTGGCTGTGGCAAAAGGAATTCGATCTCGTTCGATGGGGTTCGATTCTGCGCCCGCTTGTCTGGGCAGTCACCCTCACCGCACTCGTCCAGCTAAGTGGTGAGGAACTCCATTCTCTATTGCAACTGTTGTTCTCCCGTCAGTCCTCCATGCAACCTGAGCTATTGGTGCTGCGGGGGGCTATCACTCTGGGTATCATCATCCTTGTCACTCACACTATGCTGAAAGAAGCAGGCATCAAGACATTTAGCCTGTCCGGCCTCGCTGCCATGGCAGTTTTGTTCCTGCTGGCTTTTTTCATTCCAGGCATCGGCTTTAGCCTGCTGCTGACCCTGGTTGCCTTTTCCCGGGGCAATCACCTGCTCGCCGGTATGGCAGTAGCCAGCCTTCTGCTCTTCCTGTCGAAATACTATTATCTCCTCGACATCAGTCTACTGCACAAATCCCTGTTGCTGGCTGTCAGTGGCCTGCTGTTGTTGGCACTACGGCTGCTGATAATGCACCTATCCGCCAGCGGAGCTACAAAGTGAACAAACATCTACTCCTGATCATTGGCCTGTTGATCCTGGCTTTGGTGAACTATGACATTTACAGCAAGGAACAGCTCTTGCGGGATGGTCGAACCCTGCTGCTGGAGCTGGCTCCGGTAGACCCACGCTCCCTGATGCAGGGAGACTACATGGCGCTAAACTATAAAATCAGCCAGGAGTGGCAAAAGCTGCGGCCATACAATCCTCCCGACCAGGGATATCTCGTGCTGATCCTGGATGAAGACAACATCGGCCAGCTCCAGGGGCTTGACCAGGGCAACCTGCTGGAGCAGAACCAGTTGCGCATCCACTACCGGGTACGCAAAGACAGGCTGCGAATCGGCAGCAACGCCTTTTTCTTCGAAGAAGGCAGTGCGGAACGCTACAGCCAGGCCGCCTACGGCGAACTTCGAATCAATGAGGCAGGAGATTCCCTGCTCGTGGCCTTGCGGGATAAAGACCTCCGGCTCCTGGGAGAAACAACGGAGGACAATAACCCACCCCAAACACCTTGAAGCAAAGATCAAACTTGCCTGCCGGTACATTTCCCCTTACCCTTTCAGGCAAAGTCCATTCTGCGAGATTCTACATGACCATAGCCAACGACAAAGATGCCCATTTCAATATGGCGTACCAGCAAATCCGCCCCTGGGATGTCTGGGATGACCGGGTGCTGGACATCATGATGGATCTCCCCCGCGAGCAGTTCGTCCCTCTTGCCTATCGCAGCCTGGCATTTGCCGACACGCGCATCCCGCTGGGACACGGCCAGGTGATGATGGAGCCAAGGCTGGAAGCCCGCATGCTGCAGTCTTTGGCCATCCAGCCCGACGATCAGATTCTTGAAATCGGCACTGGCAGCGGTTTCGTCACCGCCTGTCTCGCCACCCTGGGAAATACGGTCACCAGCTACGATATCCATGATGCCTTTATCCAGACGGCAGCAGAAAAACTGTCCCTGCAAGGCATTGGCAATGCTCATCTGCAGCTGGGAAATGCCTTTAGCGCCGAACTGCCGGCAGAAGGATTTGACGCCATTGCGGTTACCGGCTCCCTGTCGCAATACAGCGACCATCTGGAACGGCTTCTTTCCCCTGGCGGTCGTCTGTTCATGATCGTGGGCACATCGCCAGTGATGGAAGCCATGCTTGTCACCCGCCGTGGCGACGAGTTCATACAGGATCATCTGTTCGAGACAGACCTTCCTTCGCTGGAGCTGCTGCCGCAAGTTTCAGGGTTTTCCTTCTGACCCATCCTGTCCGGGAAGGAATTCATCCACCAGCGCCACGAGACGCTGTAGCGCACCCCGGTTTTCTTCCACCACCTGGCGCCCGTTTTCGCCGATGCGGGAACGCTCGCTGGCATCCCGCAGCCAGGCGGACACCTGGCGCCCCAGGGCTTCACTGTCCTGAACCATCACCCCCGCCTCTCTGTCACGCAGCAGATGGGCAATGCCGGAAAAATTGAAGACATGAGGGCCAAATAACACCGGCACCCCCTGAGCCGCAGCCTCCAGCATATTGTGACCACCAACCCTGACCAGGCTGCCGCCGACAAAGGCCACATCGGCACCACCCAGAAACACCAGCAACTCTCCCATGGTGTCGCCAAGAAACACCTGAATCTGCTCATCACAAGCTTGCCCCCGGGAGCGTCTGGCCATTTGAAAGCCCCGGCGCTGAATCAGCGCCGCAACCTTGCCAAAGCGTTCGGGGTGCCTGGGCACCAGCACCAGCAAGGCCAGTGGCGCTTTCTCCAGTATCTTCCGGTGCGCTGCCAGCACCTGCTCGTCCTCACCTTCATGGGTGCTGGCCGCCACCCATACAGGTCTGTCGCCCCAAGCGCGGCGCAAGACCTGAACCTGTTCCTGGACGCTGGCGGGGATGCGCATGTCAAACTTGATACTGCCGCTCACCCGCACCCGCTGCTGCGGCACTCCCAGCTCGACAAAGCGGTCAGCATCCGCCCGGGACTGTGCCGCCACGGCGCTGATGCCGGCAAATACCCTGCGGGAAAAGCCACCCAAGCGCGCATAACCCCTGGCAGAACGGGCGGAAAGCCGGCCATTGGCAAGCAAGGCGGGAATGCCCTGCTGTTCACAGATCGCCAGCAGATTCGGCCAGATTTCCGTCTCTACCATAATCAGCAGGCAAGGTCGGACTTTATCCACAAAACGCCGCACCGCACCAGGCAGGTCGTAGGGGCAGTACACATGAAATACGCTCTCACCGAACAAAAGCTGCACCCGCCCGGAACCCGTGGGCGTAGAGGTGGTAATCGTCAGGGGCAGCCGGGGATAGTGCTCCCGCAGATGCCGCACCAGAGGCTCCACCGCCTGCACTTCCCCTACGGACACGGCATGAATCCAGATCCCTCCCGGGGCCGGGGAACGCTGCCAGAAACCAAAACGCTCTTTCCAGCGATGTCTGTAACCCGGCGACTTGATGCTTCGCCAAAGCAGGCGCGCCATCACTCCTGGCAGCAGCAGATACAGAATCAGTGTATACAGCCGCCTCATGTCAGAGCACCCGCCACGGCGGCATTCTGCCGTAGATGCTGCTCATTGATGGTGCCGATGATCATGCTACTCACCCCCGGCAGGGAAAACACATGGGCCATGGAAGCACGCACGCCCTCTTTGCCCTGCACATGGCCACTCATCAAGCCTTTTTTCACCAGCACACCCTTGTTTTTTCGTTTCGCCGCTTCCAATACCGGCCTTTCCTCATCGTATTCCAGATTCGCGGTGGCCATGACCACATCCATTTCCTCCACCACTTTCAGTCCGCCCGGCACGGTTTTCGAGGACATGCCGTGCGCACGGATCAGGCCTTTCTCCTTTAACTCACGCAGGGCGTCCAGCGCCCCTTCCTGCTCCAGGATACGCAGATCATTCCCGTCGGAATGAATCAGTACGCAGTCCAGGTAATCTGTATTCAGTTCCCGCAGACTCTGTTCCACCGAGGCCAGGGTATGGGCGTGGCTGAAATCGAAACGCGAATGGCCTTGATCGAAGATCTCCCCCACCTTGGAAACGATTACCCAGTCCTCGCGCCGCCCCGGCAACAGCTTGCCCAGGCGCTGCTGGGCCACGCCATAGGCGGGGGCCGTATCCAGGAGGTTGATGCCCAGCGCCCGGGCCACTTCAAGAATATGCACCACCGCATCATCATCGGGAATCTCGAAGGAGGAAGGATATTTTACCTGCTGGTTGCGCCCGAATTTCACCGTGCCCAGGCCCAGGGGACTGACCCGAATGCCGGTATCGCCAAGCTCCCTCAGCTCCATGTGTCCACCTGTTCCCACGGCAGCGACGCCAGCGGCGGATGCGGCAGGGAAAGCACGGGAGCTTCTTCTCCTTCCGGCTTCAATCCTTCTTGATTCAGCTTCTGTAGCACCAGATCCGCCAGCCGGGGGGCAAATGCCAGTTTGGTGGGCCAGGCCACCATGACAGGGCCTTCACCGCCAAGATAGCAATCGTCCGGACGCTTGCCGCCCGGCGTGGCTACTTCGGCGCGGTTGATTTCCAGGGTGGCCCAGCCCGAGCGGGAAAAATCCATCCAGGGCAGGAGCTTCGCCAGCTCGGATTTCGCCACGGCAATCTGTTGCGCCGGGGTGCGCGTCACCCCTTCTTCCGCCAGTTGTCCGCCCAGATACCAGAGCATTTCCTCATCCCCCAGGGGATAGCTGGTGACAGTGAGGCGGGGAACGGTGCTGGCGCCCAGGCAATGGGCATACAGCGCAGGCAAGGGCCCTTTCAGCATCACCATGTGCAGGGGTCTTTTTTGCATTTGCGGAAGTCTCATCCCCCAGCGCTCCAGCAATCCCGCATTGCCCTCCCCCGCCGCCAGCAGCACCCGCCGGGGCTGCAGGCGCAGTTGCCCGATTCGCAGGCCGCCGTCATCGACTTGCAGTTTTTCCGGATCATACCGGTAACAGGCGGGCAACGCCTGCTCCCTCATCACCCGCAGCAAAGAGGATACGTCCAGTACCGGCTCCTGCAGCTCATACAGGCTGCCATGAAAATCCGGCACATCGAACGGAGGAGGAAACTGCGCCCTTGCCAGGGAGGCAACCTTGCCCTGCATGAGCTTGCTGGCGAATACGCCGGCCAGGGAAGAGCGGATGCCGCCGCTGGACCACAGATGTTGATGCGGGGAAAGCACTCTTGCGGCAGACAGATCCAGCGCTCCCTTTCCCGCCAGGGCGTCCCGCCATATGCCGGGCATATCGGCAATGGCCTGGGTGGATTTGCCGATGCCGCCCTTGAGGGCGTATTTGCTTCCGCCGTGAATAATGCCCTGGGAGGCGATGGACTGCAGCCCGCCGAGCGCGGCGGATTCCAGCAACAGCGCCTGGTATCCCGCCCGGCGCGCCCGCAGCAACGTCCAGAGCCCGGCGATACCGCCGCCAAAGATGAGCAAATCCGGCTGGTATGTACTCACGAACCCTGTTTGATGCTGTCCACGATGGAGGTGGTGGAAACGCCATCGGTATAGCTCAACACCCGCACCTCGCCCCCGGCTTCGCGCACACAGGAAGCGCCGGGGATGGCATCCGGGTCATTGTCGCCACCCTTCACCAGCAGATCGGGCCGCAGGCGGCAGATGAGGCGTTCGGGGGTTTCTTCGGCGAAAGGCACCACCCAATCGACAAAGCCCAGAGCCGCCAGCACATGCATGCGATTGGCAAGGGGGTTGACCGGCCGCTCCGGACCCTTGAGCTGGCGCACGGTCTCGTCCACGTTCACCGCCACGATGAGACGGTCCCCCAAGCGGCTGGCCTGCTCCAGATAGGTGACATGGCCGGCATGCAACAGATCGAAACAACCGTTGGTGAAGACGATGCGCTCACCCCGATGACGGGCGGCGGCGACAAGATCCGCGAGGCTGTCTTCCGTAACCACGCCGTGTTCCGCCAGACGCTGCTCCTGCAGCCCCTGGGCCAGCTCCGCGGCGCTGACGCTGGCGGTGCCCAGCTTGCCCACCACGATGCCCGCCGCCAGGTTGGCCAGGGCCGTGGCCGCCTCCATGGACTGCCCCGCCGCCAGAGCCACCGCGAGGGTGGCGATAACGGTATCGCCGGCCCCCGTGACATCAAAAACCTCCTGGGCGCGGGTGGGCAGGTGATGCACTTCCCCGGCGGCGCTCATCAGGCTCATGCCCTGTTCTCCCCGGGTGATGAGCAAATGCGCCAGACCGCAGTCATCGATGAGCTTGCAGGCGGCGGTTTCCAGTTGTTTCTGCGTACTGCAACAACCGGCCACGGCCTCGAATTCGGATAGGTTTGGCGTGATCAGGCTGGCCCCCTGGTAGCGGCTGAAATCCCGTCCCTTGGGGTCGATGAGCACGGGGACGCCCGCTTCCCGGGCCAGTGCTATCCACGCCTGGGGGTGCGCCAGGGTGCCTTTGCCGTAATCGGACAGCACCACCACGTCATGCGTCTTCAGCAGCGCCTCGAAGCGGCGCAGCATCTCAGCAGGGTCGTGATCGGGAAAGCCGTCTTCGAAATCCAGCCGGATGAGCTGCTGATGACGGCTGATGACCCGCAGCTTGGTGATGGTGGGGTAGGCAGGCTCGCGGAATAACTGCGTCTGCACCCCCGCCTGCCGCAGATCCGCCTCCAGACTGTCGGCGGCGGCATCCTCTCCCACCAGTCCCAGCAGGGATACCTGGCCGCCCAGGGCGGCAATATTCACCGCCACATTGCCACTGCCACCGGCGCGGCCTTCCTCGTCCCGCACATGCACCACGGGCACCGGCGCTTCCGGCGAAATGCGCTCCGTGACGCCGTGCCAGTAGCGATCCAGCATCAGATCGCCAGCAACCAGCACTCTCGCTGCGGAAAAATCAGGAAGCTCGCGCATGAAAACCTGCGGGCCGGCCCGCATTTGCCTGATCATTGGTAACAAGCTGGATCATAACTCTTTTTCCTTAGCAGGCTTCCGGCCTGGTGAGAAATGCGGGCTAGAAGCGGAAGACGGCCTGGGCATGGCCGCCAAACTCACTGCCATTCCCCCCCAGGCCAATTGCCGCCCCGGCTTTCAGGTCGATGCGCTTGCCCAGGGGCAATACCAGGCCGGGATACAGGGTGAGCTGGTTCATGTCGGAAAAATCCCCCAGATAGGTCAGCTCCAGTACAGGATGCACCGCACCCCAGGGATTGAACAGGATCGCCGCCTTCAGGTCGGCGACGACAAACTGGTCGCCGGAACCGGGGTTCAGATCATCCGAACTGCCATAGTAGCGTAGCCCCAGGTTGGCAATGCCGTGACCAAAACCGTGCCGCCGGTCCATTCTTATTCCGGCGAGAAATACCGTGCCCGTATGATTGATGGCATCATAGCCACTGCCCGGGCGCGCCAGGGTCGTCTCCAGGCGTTCCGGAACCGCGCCAACGCCCAGATAATAGGCAAGGCCGTAACCGGCATCATCCACGCTTTGCAGCTGATGCTCGAAGGTAAACGTCATGAAATCAAACACGCCGCCATTGCCGTCGATGTCGATGGATTCCCCCGGCATGATGTAATGATCGGATTTCACCGTGGCGTCGCCTTCGGTATTGAACGGGTAGCTGAAACGGATGCGGAACCTGTCCATAAAGGGCATGGAAACCTCCGCCATGGTGGTCCAGCCATCAAAATCCTCGACTTCATCCAGTTCCACGCCGGAAAAAGACTCATAGGAGAGCTTGAACTCCATCGCTGCCCCGGTTTCCGGCGAGAGCGTTTTGAGCGGTTCAGGACTGCGTTGCCCGGCTACCGCCATGCTTGCCAGCAGCAGGCAACCGCCCGCCGCGAAAATCAAACTGTGTTTTTTCATCATTTCCCATCCAAATCAAATGCCACGACCCGCCGGGTCATGACGGCAAAGGCTCAGGATACGGCAGAGTCCGGCTTCCTGCGCTCCCAGGCCTTGTCCCATTCCATGATCAACGGCTTCAGGCTTCGCCGGTAGGCTTCACTGCGGGGCAGTTCCTGCAGATAGAGATCGACAAAGCGCTCGAAGCCGAATTCACGCATCACCAGACTGTTGTAGTCACTGTTGTACAGATGGCGGAAATTCCTCGCCCGGGTTTTCCTGCCCAGTTGCCAGGGCCAGAAGCGGATATCCTGAATATCGATCAGCCCCATGCCGCCATCCTCTTTCAGCAACACATTACCCGGATGCACCGAACGAAAATAGATGCCTTTCTCGTGCAATTCTCCCAGAAAACGGGCAAGGGTGCGAAACAGGGTTTCATCCTCCGCCTTTGCCAGCAAATCATAAAATGTCGTGCCTTCGAGCAGATCATACACCACACCATGACGCTGGATGTCCGGGCAGTAATAGGTCTCCAGAATATTCGGCGCGGATACGCCTCTGGCCCGCAAGCGCCGCGCATTGTTGGCGAAACGTGTATTGTAGGGATACAGCCTGCCCGAGCTCAGGGGACGCTTGAGGCGAAACACCTTTACCACCCGCCGATCCGGCAGCAGCCAGACCTTGACGCCGAAGGACTGCTCTTCCAGCACCTTGGCGCCGGCCACCAGTCGTTCATGCTGCTCCGCGCTGATTACCTTCACTGCTACCCCACCTTGCGCAGCACATAGGTGCGCCACAGGGAGTAGCCCGGCAGGAAATCCACCTTGCCCGTCACGGCAAAACCCGCTTCGGCAAATTCCTGTTCCAGCTCCTGCCGGGGATGGATAAAGCGGTTCTGGAAGTCCTTCTTGCGCTTGCGCGGCTTTTTGCCGCTGCTCCTGTCCTGTTCCAGCTTCAAGCGCCGCCAGGCCTTGTAGTTGCCGTCCACCCACAGGGAGATGCAAACGCTGTCGCGCGTCACGCGATGGAACTCCCGGTAGATGCGCATGCGGTCTTCCCGCTCTCCTATATGATGCAACAGGCGCATACAGAGAATGCCATCGACGGCGGCATCCTCCATTTTGATATCAAAGGCGGACGTCTGGAACACCTGGAAGCGGGAGGCAATCTCCGCAGGTTGCAGCTGCTTGGCCACCGCCAGCATCCCTTCGCTGTAATCCGCAGCATACAGCTCGCGCCGGGGATCTTCCGCCAGCAAATCCCAGAAGCGGCCCGCGCCGCAGGGCAGATCCAGCACCGAAGACGGATTGCCTGCCATGCGTAAAGCCCGGCGGGCCATATGGTGCTCCCAATGGTTGGACAGCCGCCGCCCGAACGTACTTTGGTGCTTTGCAAAATATTCATCCGCCTTCTGCCGGGAATACTTGCCGGAAAAATCCAGCTCCCCTTCCCCGACAGGTGGTTTCATGTCATCACTATCGCTCATGGACTTCCTTCACGCTGCAGAACGATTTGATTGTTGTACAAATCTGCATATTCACCCTTTCGTTCAATAAGTTCGGCATGGGTACCTGTCTCGACAATACACCCCCGATTGACCACCAGTATGCGGTCGGCGTTTTCGATGGTGGACAGGCGATGGGCGATGACCAGGGTGCTGCGGTTTACGGTCAGATTGTGCAATGCCGCCTGCACATGGCGTTCCGACGCCGTATCCAGCGCGGAAGTCGCCTCGTCCAGTATCAGTATCGGCGCATCCCGGAGCAATGCACGGGCAATGGCGATACGCTGCCGCTGGCCACCTGACAGGCGCACCCCGTCTTCGCCCACCATTGTACTAAATCCCTGGGGCAATTCCTGAATAAACGCCAGCGCATGGGCGGCTTTCGCCGCTGCTTCGAGCTGTTCCTGGCTCGGCGCCTGCTTCAGTCCGTAGGAAATATTGGCAGCCACGGTATCATTGAACAGCACGGACTCCTGGCCCACATAGGCGATACAGTCGCGCAAGCTGCGCAGCCGGATCTCGCCAAGGGGAATACCATCCAGGGTAATGCGCCCGGATGTTGGCTCATAGAAACGGGGGATCAGCGCCGCAATAGTGGTCTTGCCACTACCGGACGGCCCGACCAGGGCCACGCTTTGTCCCGGCTCCACAGTAAAACTGATGTCGCGCAAGGCATCGTTCTCCGCCTGGTCATAGCAAAAGCTGACATTTTCGAAGCAGATCCGCCCTTGCACTTCGTCCAGCTCCCTGACGCCGGTATCCACTTCCGGCTTTTCATCGATGAGGCGGAATACGGATTCGGCGCCAGCCAGCCCCGTCTGCAATGGCTGGTTGATGGCGGTCAAACGCTTGATGGGGGGAAACAGCAGCCCCATGGCGGTAAAAAAGGCCGTGAACTCCCCAACCGTCATGGGCTCCCCACCAAACTGGCCGGTCCCCAGATAGATGAGCAGGGCGATCATGATGGCGCCGATAAACTCGACGATGGGGGCACTGGTGGCGTCCGCTACCTTTAGCTTGAAGCGATAGCGCCGCACCCAGTTGGCCAGCTTGTGGAAGCGCTTGCGCTCGGACGTCTCGCCACCATAGACCTTGACGATCTTGTTGCCCCGGGTGGCTTCTTCAAGGGCATGGGTCATTTCTCCCATGGTTTCCTGCAGATCCCGGCTGGAGCGGCGCATGCGTCCGGCAACAAAACGCACGAACACCAGCATCACCGGTAACAGTACAGACACCACCAGGGTAAAACGCCAGTTCAGGTACAGCATAAAGCCCAGCAGGCCAATCACGGAAAGGGAGTCCCGCAGCAGGACAACCAGCACCCGGGTGGCGGCTGTGGTCACCTGGGTGACATCGTAGGTTATCTTGGCAATAAGATTGCCCGTGGCATGAGCATCGAAATAAGCGGTCGGCAGGGTCAAAATGCGCTCGAACATTTCCCGCCGCAGATCCAGCACCACCTTGCCGCCCACCCACTGAAATGCCACCCGGCTGATGAAACCAAAGATACCCCTCGCCACATACAGCAACAGCAGGGCGATGGGCATCCAGAACATATACTGCTCGTCACGCTCCACGAATGCCTTGTCCATTAATGGTTGCATCAGATAGGGGATGGCGGGTTCGGTGGCGGCCAGAAAAACCGTGAACAGAATGGCCAGCGCGAACACCAGCCAGTATGGCCGCACATGCTTGAGCAGGCGCAGATAGAGCGCCTTGCTTTCCGCAAAGGTGGTTTGGGGCAGGTCTTTGCGGCTCATTCAATCCACCGGATAGAGCCGGGGGTCAGAGCGCTGGGGGCGGGTGCGAAAACGGCGATGGATCCACATGTATTGCTCCGGGGTTTCACGCACCCATCTCTCCACCAGGTCATTTACTCGTTGGGTATCTGCTACCAAATCATCACCGGGAAAATCCTCCCAGGGCGGCTCCAGAAACAGATCGTGTCCCCTGCCGTCTTTTCGCCGGATGGCGCGAAACGGCACGACGGCGGCTCCGCTCAGTTTCGCCAGGCGTGCAGTGGCGGAATTGGTGGAAGCCGTGACGCCGAAAAACTTCGCAAATACGGACTCCCGGCGCGCCGTATTCTGGTCTGCAGCATACCATACGGCATGACCTTGTTTAAGGGCGCGAATCAGGCCCCGCACATTGTGCCGGGGAATAAGCCCCTGGATCCATTTGCGCCGCCCGTTGCTAATGACTCGCTCCATGACCGGGTTGTTGTCCGGGCGATACATGCCCATGAACGGCTGCACATGTAGCAGCAGACGGCTGCCCAACTCCGGACTGTTCAGATGCGCGGACAGGAGCAAAACGCCTTTGCCGCGCTGCAATGCCTGCTGCAGGTTTTCCAGCCCATGCACATGCGCAAGCTTTGCAATGCGGCGCGGCGAACCCCACCAGGCAAGGGGCGCTTCGAGCAGGCTGATGCCGAGATTGTCACGGTTTTCACGCAATAACTGCGCCCGCCACTGCGGACTTCGATCCGGAAAACAAAGATCGATGTTGATTTGCGCGATTTTTTTTCGCTTGGGCAGGAACAGCATGTACAGCCGCCCCACGAAAGGGCCGAGAAACAGGATCACGGGATAGGGCAGCCACGCCAGCAGGCGCAGAGCGCCAACGCCGGCCCAGGCGGGCCACAGGCGTGGATGATACAGCGGGAGTCCTTTGTATTTGTTCGCCACGACCCCGTCAGGCGCCAGCGTCCCGCATTTCTTCCAGACACAGGGCCAGCCCCCGCCGCCAGTGGGGCAGGCGCACACCGAAAGCCGCCGCCAGGTTGTCATTGTCCAGCACGGAATAGGCGGGACGGGCTGCGGGCGTGGGATACTGTTCCGTGGAAATCGGATCGAGCACACAATCTTCTGCAGTCTGTTCAAGAATCGCCTGGGCAAATTCATGCCAGCTGGCCTGTCCTGCGGCAGTGAGGTGGAACACTTGGCCATCATGCCTGCCAAACCGGAACTGGCCCTGAGGCGTTTTGCATTGCGCCAGCACCTGGGATGCGGCCTCGGCAATGAAGCGTGACCAGGTGGGCGCACCAAACTGATCGGCAACCACCTTGAGCCGGTCTTTCTCGGCGAAAAGCCGTTGCATGGTAAGCAGAAAGTTTCTGCCCCTGGCACCATACACCCAGGCGGTGCGCAGTATCAGGTGCTCTGCGCGGGACGCAAACAGGGCCTGCTCTCCGGCAAGCTTGGATTTACCGTAGATGCTCCTGGGGGCGGGTTCGTCATTCTCCTTCCAGGGCCGGTCTGCGACGCCGGAAAATACATAATCGGTGGAAAAATGCAGCACCGGAATGTCCATTTCAGCACCCAGCCTGCCCATCTCACCAACCACCTCTGCATTGATCCGGTAGGCCAGCTTTTCTTCAGTTTCGGCCTTGTCCACCGCCGTGTATGCCGTGGCGTTCACCATCAACGCGGGGCGCAAATCATGCACCAGCACATCCAGGGCAGCACCATCGGTCAGATCCAGATAATGGTCGGCGCCATCCACACCTGCGGTTGCGACCTCCCCCAGGGTAGCCAGGGTGCGGCGCAACTCCCAACCAAGCTGGCCGCTGTGGCCAAACAGCAGAATCAGGGGGGATGCTTCACTCATGGCAATACTCCGGCAGGCGCTCTTCCGGAATGTCTTTCAACAACAGGGCATCGGCATCTTTGCCGGACAGGCTGGGTTTGCCCACAATGGGCCAGTCGATATCAATATCCTCATCATCCCAGCGGATGCTCAGGTCGGTTTCCGGATGATACAACTCGGTGCATTTGTAGCTGAAGATGGCCTGATTGCTGGTCACCACATAGCCGTGGGCGAAACCCGGCGGCACCCACAGCTGGCGGCGGGTATCACCGGAAAGGATCACCCCCACCCATTTACCGAAATGAGGAGACCCCCGGCGCACGTCCACCGCCACATCGAACACCTCGCCCATGACCACCTGCACCAGTTTGCCCTGGGCATATGGGTGTTGCAGATGCAGGCCGCGCAGGATGCCGTGGCTGGACAGCGCCATATTGTCCTGCACGAAAGCGGCGTCTATGCCCGCCTCAACATAGCGCTGCTGCTGCCAGACCTCCATGAACCAGCCACGCTTGTCGCCATGCACATCAGGTTCGACGATCAGTACGCCAGGGATATCGGTTTCCAGTACTTTCATCGGATCATCTCCCGCAGCAAATCCTGCAAATAGCGGCCGTAGCCGGTTTTGTCGAGCTCCGACGCCAGGGACTGCAAGGCTGCATCATCGATCCAGCCCATGCGCCAGGCGACTTCCTCTGGGCAACACACTTTCAATCCCTGGCGGGTTTCCAGGGTTTGAATGAACTGCGCTGCATCCAGCAGGGAATCATGGGTGCCGGTATCCAGCCAGGCCATGCCCCGACCCAGCACTTCCACATTCAGCTGTCCCGCGGCAAGATAATGCTTGTTTACATCGGTGATTTCCAGCTCCCCCCGGGACGATGGCCGCACGGTTTTGGCGATATCCACCACTTGGTTGTCGTAGAAATACAGGCCGGTAACCGCATAGCGGGATTTTGGCTGAGACGGCTTCTCTTCCAGGCTCAGCGCCCGGAAATCCTTGTCGAACTCCACCACCCCATAGCGCTGGGGATCCTTCACCGGATAGGCAAACACCGTCGCCCCCCTTTTTTGGGTGGCCGCATTTTTCAGCATCCCGCCAAATTCATACCCGTAAAAGATATTGTCCCCCAGCACCAGCGCAACCGGATCTTCCCCGATAAAGGCCTCGCCGATAAGGAACGCCTGGGCCAGACCCTCCGGTCTGGGCTGCTCGACATACTCCAGGGACATACCCCAGCGGCTGCCATCCCCCAACAACTGTTTGAACAAGGGCAGGTCATGGGGTGTGGAGATAATCAGCACCTCGCGGATGCCCGCCAGCATCAACGTGCTCAGCGGATAGTAGATCATGGGCTTGTCGTACACCGGCAGCAGCTGTTTGGAAATGCTGAGGGTAACCGGGTGCAAGCGGGTACCGGAACCGCCGGCAAGTATGATGCCTTTCATTCGATCACCCCCAGGCGCTGGCCGCGGTAGCTGCCATCCAGCACCCGCTGACACCAGCCGTTGTTGTCCAGATACCAGTCCACGGTCTTTTTCATGCCAGTTTCGAAAGTCTCCCCGGGCGCCCAGCCCAATTCCTGTTCGATCTTGTCCGCATCGATAGCGTAGCGCTGGTCATGGCCGGGACGGTCGGTAACATGGGTAATCAGTTCCTCATAGCGATCAATGCCGCCGGGGTGATCCGGGCGCTTTTCATCCAGAATTGCGCACAGGGCCGTTACCACTTCCAGGTTGGTCTTTTCATTGTGTCCGCCGATATTGTAGGTCTCTCCCACCCTGCCTTGCTCCAGCACGCGCAGCAGAGCCCGGGCGTGATCGTCCACATACAACCAGTCCCGAATCTGATCGCCCTTCCCGTATATGGGCAAAGCCTTGCCCGCCAGGGCGTTGAGAATGATCAGGGGAATGAGCTTTTCCGGAAACTGATACGGCCCGTAGTTGTTGGAGCAGTTGGTGATGAGCACCGGCACCCCATAGGTCTCATGCCAGGCGCGCACCATATGATCCGATGAGGCCTTGCTCGCGGAATAGGGCGAGTTGGGCTGGTAGGGTGATTCCTCGGTAAACAGCCCTTCCGCACCCAGGCTGCCGTAGACCTCATCGGTGGAAATATGATGAAAGCGGAATTGCTGCTTTTCATCTTCCGCCAGGTCATTCCAGTAGGCGCGGGCCGCTTCCAGCAACACACAGGTGCCGGTGACATTGGTTTCGATAAAGGTCGCCGGGCCGTCGATGGAGCGGTCTACGTGGGATTCAGCGGCCAGATGCATGACGGCATGAGGCTGATGCTCACGGAACACGCGCTGTACTTCGGCAGCATCACAGATATCCACCCGCTCGAACACATAGCGCAGGCTGTCCGCCACCGGCTCCAGGGACTCCAGATTGCCGGCATAGGTCAGCTTGTCCAGATTCACCACGCGGTAGTCCGTGTTCCCGATGAGATGGCGAATCAGCGCCGAGCCGATAAAGCCCGCCCCACCGGTGATCAACAGGGTCTTGTCATTCATTGTTGCGCCTCTGCCTTGGTTACCAGAATATCTTCCATGATCAGATACTGCAGATCCGAGCCATAAAACATGTCGAGGGCGTCTGCCGGCGAGCAGACCATGGGCTCGCCGCGCCGGTTCAGGGATGTATTCAGGATCACGCCATTGCCCGTGTGTTTCTCCAATGCCTCGATGAGCTCATAATAGCGTGGGTTGGTCTCCCGGGTCACCACCTGGGCGCGGGCGGTGCCGTCCTCGTGCACCACCTCGGGCACCCGCTCCTTCCAGCCTTCCCCCACGTCGAAGGTGATGGTCATATAGGGCGCAGGATGGTCGGTTTGCAGCATGTCGGGGGCTACCCGGTCGAGAATGCTGGGACAGAAAGGCCGCCAGCGCTCCCGGTATTTGATCTGTTCGTTGATGCGGTCGGCAATGCCCGGCACATTGGGCGCGCCGAGAATGGAGCGGTTGCCCAGGGCCCGGGGGCCGAACTCCATGCGTCCCTGGAACCAGGCAAGGGGGTTGCCGTCGGCCAGCAGCCTGGCCGCCCGTTGCGGCACCTGATCGATTTTCTCCCAGCGGGGTTTTTGCGGGTGGGCTTCACAGGCGGCAATGCATTGTTCGTTGCTGTAGCTGGGGCCGAGATAGGCATGGCGCATGGGCTGGATCGCATCACCCGACTGGTTCGCCACATAAGAGGCCGCGCCGATGGCGGTGCCCGCATCAGAGGCCGCCGGCTGCACGAACAGTTCCTGCACATCGTCCCGGGCCAGAATCCGCTGGTTGAGCTTCACATTCAGGGCCACGCCTCCGGCAAAGGCCAGCTTGCCCGTCTGGCGCAGAATATCCCCCAGATAGTGCTCCACCAGCCCCAGGGAAACCTTCTCCAGCAGATCCTGCATGCTGGCGGCATAGTCCACATACGGGTCGTCGATCTCGTCCCCTTCCCGGGGCGGCCCCAGCCAATCCACCAGCTTGGGGCTGAAATACTGGCCTTTTCCCTGCTTGTCCCGCCAGCGGCGCAGGCCGATGACATTCACCAGCCGGGTATTCACCCGGAAATCCTTTTCGCTGTAGTCGATGAGGCGGGAGAAATCGAAGCGGGAGGGATCGCCATAGGGCGCCATGCCCATGACCTTGAACTCTCCGTCGAGCATCTCGAAGCCCAGGTATTCGGTCATGGCCCCGTACACGCCCCCCAGGGAATCGGGATCATAGAACTCCTTGATCTTGTGGATGCGGCCGTTCTCCCCATAGCCGAAAAAGGTGGTGGCGTATTCGCCCTTGCCATCGATGCCGAGGATGGCGGTCTTTTCCTGAAAACCGCTGAGGTGATAGGCGCTACTGGCATGCGCCAGATGGTGCTCCACCATTTCCAGGCGGGCGTTGGTAATCCCCAGATCCGCCACCAGTTTTTCCAGCAGGGAACGGTTGCGGTAGTAGCGCCGGTTGCCCCGCAGCACGGCAGTGAGGGCGCGATCCGGCGCATACCAGTGGCGCGCCGCATAGTGCCAGCGAGCGGGGCTGGAGAGGGGGACCCTCGCATAGGGAAAGGCCACCACATCCACTTCGCCAGGCGGTATGCCCGCATGTTCCAGGCAGAAGCGCGTGGCTTCGTAGGGAAAACGCCCCTTGGCGTGCTTGTCGCGGATAAAACGCTCTTCTTCCGCCGCGGCAACCAGCTCGCCATCGACGAACAACGCCGCCGAAGGGTCGTGACTCACCGCCCCGGCTACACCTAGTACGATCATCGAATCTGCGCCTTTTGCACTCTGCCACCCATGAACATGGGGGTATTCTACCCGATTCCCCGCTCCAGCAGGCGGGCGAAACGGCTGCGCAGCCCGGCTTCCCAGTTCTGCAGAAACCGCTGCCTGTCCCGGTGGATGCGGGCACGTCGGGCGGGCGCGGTCCAGGGCCGGTGCATGGAGTCCAGATCGATGACCTCCACCCCCTGGTCATCCATGATGAAGTTGGTGGCTTTCATATCGCCATGCACCAGACCGTTCTGCCCGAATGCCCGCACCGTGGCGGCCAGGCGCGCCAGGGCGGCATCGTCCTCATGTTCGGGGATGTACTTGTCGGCCCCCCTCCCCTTGGCCCTGGCGGTAATCAGCCACGCACGCCGGCGCAGGCCGAAACACCGCTCTTCGATCATGGCCAAAGGCGCGGGCGTGTCGATATGATAGGCGCGCAGACTGAGGGCGTTCTCCCAGGACTTCGACGCCCGGCTACGGGTAAAGACCCGGCGCAGGGCATGCAGGCGGTTTTTCAGATTGTAGCGCTTGACCACCACCTCAGCCCCGCCGATAGGACAGAGCCACACCGTCTGGGAATTGCCCGGCTTGAGAATGGTTTCCGTTGCACGAGGGGCAAGGCCCGTGGATTGCAGCCACTCATCCAGCGCTTCCACGGGAAAATCCCGCCGCTGGCAAATGCGCAGATTGCCCTTGCGCCGCACCACGAATTCACTGCAATTGCGAAAGCCTTTGCGACTGATGCGCCGCGCCCGGCGGTGGCGGAAGGCGTTGGCGGCCCTGCTGATGCGCCGGAAAAGGCGTGGCGAATCACTCCAGCCGCGAGTCTCGAAATAACCAGCCAGTACCCGCGGCGTATTCAGCAACGCGGTTTGCGGCAAGTGGCCAAACAGCATCGCCAGGTTGGCCAGGGATTCTTTTTCCGTCAGGGGGCGGGAACCGACCAGCAGATCTCCGCCGTCGATGGCGTAGAGCCGGTCCTGTGCATCCAGAAGAAAATTGTTCAGGTGAAAATCCCGCTGGCGCAGGCCCGCCTGGTGCTGCCTGGCGACCAGGGACAGCAGGGCCTTCAGCAATTCAGTTTTTTGCACTTCCCCGGCTTCTGTCCAGCGCTGACGGAAAGAACGCGCCCCGGGGATGAAATCAAACAGCAATACGGGATAGCCTTTTTCGGCTACCCGGGCCTCCTGGCGCAAAGGCGGCGTATCGATGCCCGCTGCCATCATCGCCTTCACCCCCCGGGCGTCCTGCGCTGCTTCTTGCAGCCTGTCCTTGCCCAGAAACAGCTTCACCAATACCAATGCGCCATCCTGTCTCGCCCGGCAAACCAGACGCCGGCCAGGCAGCAGGCGCAGAATTTCTTCGCAGATCAGCTCCCCGGCGTCAGACAGCGGCAAGCGAAAAGGCAGGGCGATCTCCCGGCGGTATTCCCAGTCCTGCTGCGGCACGGCTTATTGCGGCCTGGGCTGGTAACTGCTCAGGCCCAGTTTGCAGAAAATATAACGCAGCGGTTTTTGCCGCAGACGCCAATGCAGACGCCGGGAAGCCTCCCAGGAAGGCAGGCTGCGTCCCGGCAGCAAATCCAGGTTTTGCAGATGCAGCGGATAGTCCAGGCTGAGGTTGTAGTCACGGAAGGTTGCTTCCAGCCACGCCAGATCTTCCCCATGTATCTGTCCACCGATTGGGGAAGCGACATCGGGATCCAGCGCGGCCTGTAAACCCTGTTTGTCCGAACCCATGAACCTGGCGTTGCCATGACGGCTGTCGGCAATCTGTTCCACAGGCTTTGGCCACTCGAGCATTTCCTGCCGCCAGGGCAGCCCGAGGCTCCCGCACAATGCTTTCAGGCTGGTTTCCGGCTGCACCAGCAGGTCTTCGAAACGAAACACGGGGATATTCTGCGCCACCGCATCCTGCCAGGAGCGGAAAAACCGGCGAAAGCGCAGCCGCAGGGGCGGATCTTCCGCCGTAACACCATTACGGCCATAGTTTTTTTTCATCAGAGACATCCACACCGCCCGCACGTCCCGCACGATCAGCGCCGGCTTTACCTGGTAGCCTTCATCTTCCAGCAGGGCAATCTGCTCCGCCAGGGTAAAACAGCTGATGGTGGTCTTGTACCAGATGAAAGGGGTTTGAATATCTGCTGGCGGAAGGGGAATCAGATCGGTATCGCCATCCAGGGTGCCGTTCATGTCAGGGCGCTGCAGAAAGCACCAGGAGACCAGCGTCGAGCCGCTGCTTTGCAAGCCCGTTGCCAGAAACACCGTCCGGGCACTAGAATGATCCAACTCAATTTGCCGGTCTTGCCTGTTCATCGGGCAATTATAACAGCCTCCTGAACCCAGAAACCCGTGTCTTTCAGCAAACAGATCAAGCAATCCCTGCGCCGCAGGCTGTCCCGCCTGCACCGGGACAGGCCCGCTCTGCTGGGTTTTCTCTTTCACGGGATATTTGCAGACGAACAGGAAATCAACAAGGGACATGTCGATGCCCAGCAGGGAATCACCCGTCAGCATATGCAACAGTTTATCGAGCACTTCCTGCAGGCCGGCTACCGCTTCGTCAGCCCCGAGCAGGGCCTGGACTTTCTCTGCAGCAACCAAAAGTGGATCTGCATCACATTTGACGATGGCTATGCCAATAACCTGCGCATGCTGCCCCTGCTGGAACAGTATGATGTTCCGGCTACCTTCTACATCACTACCGGAAACGTGGAAGAGCAGCAGAGTTTCTGGTGGGACGTGGTATATCGCGAGCGCCACCGGCGTGGCGTGGCGAAACCATTAATATCCCGTGAACAAAAAATGCTCAAGGAAAAACATCATCAGGACATTCTCGGCTACCTGCAGCAGGAATTTGGAACCAGCTGCCTGCAGCCCTGGTCAGAGACGGATCGTCCCATGACTATTGGGGAATTGCAGGAGTTTTCCAGGCACCCCCTGGTGCATATCGGCAACCATACTCGTGATCACTACTTGCTGGACCGGTACAGTGGTGCGGAAGTGGAAAAACAGATTCTCCGCGCACAACGCGATCTCGGCAACTGGCTGGGAAGGGCGCCAACCGGTATCGCCTACCCAAACGGCAATTACTCCAGCACTACCGTGGACGCCGCCAGAAACACGGGGCTGCAATATGGCCTGAGCCTGGACAAACGCAAGACTCCCCTTCCTCTGGAAAGCAACCAGTCATCCATTTTTACTTTGGGGCGTTTCACCCTCTGGGGGCGCGATGATATCGATGCCCAATGTGAAATCACCCGTTCGGACATACGTTTATGAATCTAAAAAAATGGCTTAGAAAAAAGCAGCGGCAAATCAAGCTGGATCGATTGGCGAAACAGGGCAAGGCCTGTCAGCCCAAAAAATGGGTATTCATCGTTGGCTGTTACAACTCCGGCACCACCTTGTTGCACGATGTTGTCGCCAGTCACCCGTCCGTTGCCCATTTGCCCAGGGAGGGACAGTATTGCACCGATCAGCTACTGATCCCCAGTGAAATCGGTCTCACCAGAATATGGGCATTTCAGCCGGAACTGTTTACCCCCTCTGCCGATAACCAGCCTGATGCCGAAAAAATCAAGCGCCAGTGGTGCGGTTACATGTCCAACCCCGCTCTGCCGGTTTTCCTGGAAAAATCCATCCCCAATGCCGCCCGCATCACCTGGCTCAACGAACACTTTCCCAATGCGCACTTTATCGCCCTGATACGCAACGGCTATGCCGTGGCGGAAGGCATACACCGCAAGGCGGGGCAGTCTGTTGAGGTGGCGGCCAAGCAGTGGCAGGAATCGAACAACATCATGCTGGGGCAACTGGAGCAGGTTGAGCACAAACTTTTGCTCCGGTACGAAGACGTTACCTCACAGCCCGCTGAAAATCTGGACAGGATTATGAAGTTTCTTGGCCTCGATAGCTCCAGGCTGGTTCTTGACAAGAAATGGACCATCCATGGCGATGCATCCAATATCCGCAACATGAATGCCCGCTCACTGGCCAGGTTGTCGAAGGAAGAAAAAGCCTTTATCCGGCAGGAAGCCGGAGAATTGCTGGAGGCTTTCCGCTACAACCCGGAACCATGAAGCTGCGGGAAACGCTGCCCATTTATATCGGCGTAGCGCTGCTGGGCCTGCTGCTGTCACTGTGGCAGATCCACAGCGCACCGCAAATCAATCACGATGCTGTTTACTATCTCCTGGCCCTGCAGGGGGACACCGCCAGCATCCAGCAGATCGGCAACTGGCTGTTTTATCCCTACCTGATAAAGGGCATCAGCCTGACCCTGGGCCTGGAGCCGGAACACGCCGCCTGGTTGCTGAACATCCTGCTGGACACGCTGCTGGTGCTGGCATTCATACGCCTGGTCGAAACCCTGGGCGGTAGCCGCAGTACGCTACTCTGGGCGGCATTGCTGGTGCTGTCCCTGCCCTATCTGAATGACAACCGGGCGGAAATTATCCGCGATCACGGCTATTGGGCTTTTACCCTGGTTGCCATGATTGCCTACCTGCACCTGTTCCGGGAGTTTTCCTGGAAGAACCTGCTGCTATGGAATCTGGCGATGCTCATTGCCACCCTGTTTCGTGTGGAAGGCGCTGTCTTTCTGGCCATCATGCCCCTCGGCTTGTTGCTAAACACGGCGCTGCCCCTGCGACAACGCCTTAGATATGCCGCACTGACCCTGTTGCCCGTCGTCGTCATCACCCTTGTCTTTGCCCTCATGATGGCGTTTTCCAGCAGCTTTCAAAACCGCCTGGTAGAAACCATAACCAAAGCGGGCAGCCTCCTGTCCATATTCACCGAAATCATTCCCGGCAAGGCGAGCCTGCTGCAACATGAGGTGCTGCCGCAGTTCTCCCAGTCCGCAGCGGAACTAACAGTTTACCTGGGCGTGATCTACAGCATTGCCAAGGATCTGTTCAGCAGCCTTTCCTGGCTCTATTTCGGTATTCTGCTATTGCGCCGCTGGTTTCCGGCAACAAATCTTCCAGGGGAAGCAAGCAAGGTCATCGGCCTGTATGCAGCAATCAGCTTCCTGGTGCTGTTCCTCCATGGCGCCCAGCATTTCGTCATGGTCTCCCGCTACACCGTGGCGCTGGCGCTGGTGCTGCTGGTGATCGTGGTCTTCAGCATGGAGGGGCTGCTGCAGAAGGCTCGGGAAAACCCCAGGCTCAAACCACGCATGGCCGTCGTCGCAATCTGCATCGCCCTGTTGTTTGCAGACAGCCTGATCAGCTCCGCAAAACCCAAGGTCTATATCCTCGACGCCGCCCGCTGGGCGCAGGAAAACCTGCCGGACGGCGCCCGGGTACTCACCGATTATCATGCGGAAAGAGTGGGCTATTACAGCAACAAGAACAACAACAAACACTATGTGTTTCTGCGTTACAGACCCGGGGCAACCCCTGTGGAAGAATATGACTACGCCTTTGTGCGCACCCGCAAAGACAAAGCCAACAGCAAGCTACAGCAACTGCTGTATGGCCAGGGGCTAAAACCAGTACAGAAAATCACCAACGGGCAACAGGGCGTTATCATTTACAAGCTGCGCTGATGATGCGGACATGTCAAAAAGCAGGACTACCTGACAACTACCGGAGCAAGTCTTCATGGATAAAAAACTTAGTCGACTGAAACTTCTGCTGGCGGAAGTTGCTGATCTGCAAGCTGCTCATAACCTACTCAACTGGGATTTGGAAACCTACATGCCACCCGCTGGCGCACAAGCGCGAGGCCATCAACTTGCCACCCTGGACAGCTTGTGTCACCAGAAATTCACTTCTGATGAGGTCGGGCAGCTGATTACTGATCTGAAACAGGAGCTGGCCGACGCCGATGCGGATTCCGATGAAGCACGCCTCCTCAAGGTGATCGCCAAAGACTATGATCGAGCCACAAAGATGCCGGTGGAATACGTTGCCAGACTGGCGCAACTGACAGTGCGTGCACACGAATCATGGGCCAGGGCACGGGCGGAATCCAACTTCGCCCTGTTCCGGCCCGACCTGGAGGAAATCATTGAGATGCGTAAGGAATACATCTCGTTCTTCCCCCCAAAAGAGCACCCCTATGACACGTTGCTGGATGAATACGAGCCAGGCATGAAAACCACCGAGGTGCAGCGCATCTTTGCCGCTCTGCGCAGCAAACAGATTGCATTGCTGCAGGCAATTACCCATGCCGAACAGATTGATGATTCATTCCTTCACCTCAACTATCCGCAGCAGCAACAGTGGGATTTTGGCATTCAGGTAGCCAGCAAATTCGGGTACGACTGGCGGCGCGGTCGCCAGGACAAGTCCGTCCACCCGTTCAGCGACTCATTCAGCATTAACGATGTGCGTATTACGACCAGAATCATGGAAGATTACCTGCCGTCCGCCCTCTTCAGCACCATGCATGAGGCGGGACATGGCTTGTACGAACTGGGCATTAATCAGGCCTACGAGCGCACGCCACTGAAAGGCGGCGCATCCATGGGAATTCACGAATCCCAATCCCGCCTGTGGGAAAACCTCGTGGGACGCTCCAAACCATTCTGGGAGTACTTCTATCCCCGCTTGCAGGAAACATTCCCAACCCAGCTGGGCAATGTGGATATAACATCCTTCTACAGAGGCATCAACAAGGTTGAACCTTCATTTATTCGCGTGGAAGCGGATGAAGCCACCTACAACCTGCATATCATGCTGCGCCTTGAGCTGGAAATCGCCATGATCGAAGGCAGCATAGAAATCAAGGATCTGCCCGAGCTCTGGAATACCAAAGTAGAAGAATACCTCGGCATTACGCCGCCCGATGACGCCCAGGGTGTGTTGCAGGATATCCACTGGTCGTTCGCCGGGCTGGGATATTTTTCCACCTATACGCTGGGCAATCTGATCTCGGCACAGTTGTGGGAGAAAATAGGCGACGCAATTCCCGACCTTGAAGAACAGATCCGCCAAGGCGAGTTTGCCGTGTTACTCGACTGGTTGCGCAGCAATATTCATATCCATGGACGGAAATACGAGCCCCAGGAACTGCTGCAACGGGCGACAGGAAGCGGGATTACATCAGCGCCTTATCTGCGCTACCTGGAATCCAAGTACAGCGAGATATACAAACTATAAGAAGCCCTGAACAATTCCGTTTGCATGTTCCGGCACACAAGCCCATAGGTGGGCTACCAGAGAAAAGTAAAGAACCTTCACCCGAAGAACCGGATTTTTTTGGCAGGGATGCATTTGTTTTGCGTACGCGAGATAAACCGCATGGTTTGGAAAATAGAGAATCTGACTGAAGTGCCTCGGCGGCAAAGAAGGGCAATGGCAAAACCGTTGTCTTGGCATGCGGAGCATGTGGACGATTTCAGGAAGGCGATAGCCCTTGCCGGCCAATCAGGAGATTGCCAAAGTATTTGACGTTCATTGCTCCACTGCCAGCCACACAGTCGAGCACTTTTAGGGTATGCGTGATTGCAAGACCCGACTTCGTTTTCTGACCCCGTTTTCCAGAGATTGATTCATCAGTTTCCAGGGTGGCTGAATGCCTAACCCGGATGTTTCACTCAGGAGTCCGATGATCGTGCTGAGATTGTCATTCAGAGGCGGATTTCCGATTGAATCAATAGCCCAAGCTATTGATGATTGAGGAAATACCATCTCTGGGCGGCAAGATCAGTGCGAGGGCGGACGCAAGCTGTGACCCGGTTACACTTTGTACTTTGCGAATATTCCAATAATATCCACAAATAACAACCGCTTATCTTTTTTTTGGTGACTGGGTGAAATATCCGGGCGAACCCAAGCAGCAGTATCTCATTGTCGTCCACGCTTTTTCCTCATACCAATGTTTCCGGCTATACTGATATAGGTTTTTGAGGGAATTCCACTCGAAACGTCGAGGAGCCTGCCATGAATATAAAAATAAAACATCTACTTATTTTCCAATTGACTACTATTCTGTTGGTTTTTAGCACTACTGGGTTTGGTCAAGTTGTAGCATTTCCAGGTGCACAAGGCTTCGGAGCTAACACCATAGGTGGCAGAGGAGGGCAAGTCATAAAGGTAACCACCTTGGCTGATAGTGGCCCTGGCAGCTTTAGAGAAGCAGTTGAAGCACCTGCCAGACATAGATTGAATGGGGATTATCAATATGAATCATGGAATAATTATATTGCCAGACTGGAAGCTTCTGGGCATAGAACTATAATATTTGAAGTTTCGGGAATTATTAATCTGGAATCAGAACTGACAATATCCTACCCTTTTATCACTATAGCTGGACAAACTTCTCCAGGAGGAATCCTGGTTACCGGATATCAAACCACAGTAAATACGTGGGAGGTTATCATAAGACATATGCGTTTTAGGGTCGGGTCACACAGGATTTTATATGACAGGAACAGTCAAGGAGATATCATTTATTACTCCCAGCCGCAGTATGCTTTCCCACCTACGGGAGGGGTTTGTGCGGGCAATGTTACAACTTCGGATAATGGTTACCCATGTGCTATTGAAGGTGGTGCAGATCCAGAAAAACTAGATGCATTTGACATACTCGGGCAATATTGGGCTACTAATGAGGCATACAACATAATAATAGATCACTGCTCTTTTGGTTGGGGGGTTGACGAAACGGTGACTATAACCGGGGGCGTTCTAAATGCAACCATTCAGTGGTCTATAGTATCTGAAGGGCTCAGGCAGGCAGGCCACCCAAAAGGTGAACGTAGCATGGGCTTGCTGGTATCAGGAAAATATGTCAATCCAACAACCATCTCACTGCACCATAACTATATAGCTCATAACTATTATCGAACACCATTGATTGCTTCACCTGATGATGTTGATACGGTTGCAGACATGGTAAATAACATAAGTTATAACTGGAAAGGAGGCATGTCTCCTTATAGCGGTGGCGCAGCCAAAGTAAACTGGATTCATAATTACATGAAACAAGGCGCCAGTTCCAATTCGTATTCCTTTGAGGTTTCCTATCATGACCAATCCCCGCCTGCACCCATGATTTTTGTAGAGGGCAATATTGGTTCTACCAGATTAACGCAAGCAGATCCACAATGGAACGTAGGTGATGGCTGGCAGAATTTATTATTGAGCGAGAACTATAGGACTCTGACAGCCTGGAGCGCGCCAGCAATCAGTACAACCGAAATGTCTCATGATTATGCATTACAGATACTAAAAGATGTTGGTGCAACCGTGCCAGTTCGCGATAGTGATGATAGTCGAGTTGTAGCTGATTTTGCTGCTTCAACAGGTAGTATAATTGATAATGTTAGCTATCCAGCTGACTTTCCCGTTTTTCAAAATTTGCCAGCCCCGACTGACAGTGATAACGATGGAATGCCCGATTTGTGGGAAATTAGTAATAGCCTAAACCCCTTAGTGGCCGATAATAACAACATCATGTCTTCTGGTTATACTGCGATAGAAGAGTATATTAATGGGCTTGCGAATACGATTGAAACAGACTTGATATTTTCAGATGGCTTTGAATAACAGGCTCTTCAATGATTCATGCGGATTTCGGCATGGGGGGGGGGCTGCAGCGGAAGATCCGGGGAAACCACGCATGGCCGTCGTTACAATCTGCGGAAACAGGGCCAGGTCTTTGAATTATGATTGCATCCAAACCACCATCAGATCGATACGCATGATTGCAAGACTTGACCGCGTTTTCGGTTTTTGTGACCCCGTTTTCGCACCATCCCTGGCGGTCAGCCGGTATTCGCCAACATGGGCAGCAACAAAAGATTGAACCGCTTTAGCTTAAGAGGCAAAAAGAAAGTACAAGGCCAATGGCAACTCTGCTGCCTGGTACATAACATCGAAAAACTCCAGAACTATGGCCAATTAGTGCATTAAAGACCAGATAGACCGTCAATGGCGGTCAAACAAGTGATATTGGGGTTAATTTACCAAGCGATTAGTCATTACCATTGAAAAGGGAGCCTGATTGAGATATTTATTGGGGAGTTGAAAAATAATCACCCGGAAGGATAACGAGGCATTCTGAGTGGGTTTGGATCCCGCCCCGATAAAGTGGACACCTCAATCTAACGAAAATTGAGGTGAGATATGCCAAAAGCAGGACCAAAACGAACACGAGAATACAGCAAGGAATTCAAGGCGACAGCGGTACTGCTGAGCG
>Ga0256834_1000135_pt1 | contig 49133 bp, 50 predicted proteins | sample 4281140metaG_FD_190536 | JGI IMG/M metagenome (GOLD analysis project Ga0256834, IMG submission 190536) | Hydrothermal vent microbial communities from East Pacific Rise, Pacific Ocean - 4281-140 | ecosystem: Environmental > Aquatic > Marine > Hydrothermal vents | place: Pacific Ocean: East...
AAATTATTTAAAAATTTAAAGCATCAACAAAAAATAATTTAGATATTCTAAACTTCTTGTCTATCCCAAAAAACAAAAAGGATATCTTTGAAAACATTAACTGTCATTGATACATTCGGATTCTTTTTCAGAAACTATTATGCTCTTCCATCTCTAAAAAGCAAATCAGGTTTTCCTACAGGACTTTTAACAGGCTTTGTAAATTTTATTGCAACTTTAAACAAAGAACACGATACTGACTATCTTCTTTTCGCACTTGATTCCAAAGAGAAGACTTGGAGAAAAGAGTTAGACCCTAACTATAAAGCAAACCGCCCCACTCCACCAGAGGATCTTAAAACTCAACTACCAGTAGCGATTGATTGGATAGAGAAGATGGGTTTTAAACAAATTGTAAAACCAGGCTTTGAGGCTGATGATGTTATAGCTTCTATAGTTTCATTTGCAAAGAGTAATAATTTGAAAGTAAAAATAGTCTCTCACGACAAAGATCTTTATCAACTTATTGAAGATGACAAAGTTATAATGTACGATCCTATTAAAAAAATTGAGATTAATGAAGATAGATGTTTAGAAAAATTTGGTGTAGAGTCTAAATATATAGTTGATTATCTAGCGATTGTAGGAGATGCAGCTGATAATATACCAGGGGTAAAAGGGGTTGGGGCTAAAGGTGCTAAAACATTAATTAATGAGTTTGGAACTTTGGAAGATATATATAAAAATATAGAAAATATTAGAAACCCAAGAACACAAAAACTTTTATTAGAGAGTCAAGAGAATGCAATTTTAAGTAAAAAACTAGCCCTACTTCACCATAGTTTGATAGAAAGCTGTGATTTGGATGAGTTTAGATTTCCAGATAAAAACCCTATCTTAAATATCGCAGATGAGTTGATAAAATATGATATGACAGCGATACTAAAAAGAGCTGGTGCAACATATGCAAATAACAATAAAAAAGAAGAAAGTATAAAAAAAGAGAGTTTCAAACCAATTCTCTTAGATACAAAAAAGAAGCTTCTAGATGCAATCTCAAATATAGAAGAAAATAGTATCGTAGCCTTTGATACAGAGACAAATTCACTAGATGCAAAAAGTGCAAAGATAGTAGGTTTTTCATTTGCATCCAATGAGAGTGAAGCTTATTATGTTCCCATCTCTCATAACTATCTAGGAGTAACAAAACAAGTTTCAATGGAAGATGCAAAAATAGCTCTTAATAGACTTATGGGCTTTAAGATTGTAGGACAAAATTTAAAATATGATTTTGCTGTGCTTTATAACAATTTTGATTTTAAAAAGCTTGAAGTTTTTGCAGATACGATGATAATATCTTGGCTTTTAGATCCCTCTTTAAGTGCAGGACTTGACAATATGGCAAAGAGATACTTCTCATATGAGATGGTAAAATTTAAAGATGTTGTAAAAAAAGGAGAAAATTTCTCACATGTTGATATAAGTTCAGCAACAAACTATGCATCTGAAGATGCATGGATGACACTAAAACTCTATAACTTTTTAAACTCTAAAATGAGCCAAACTCTTCAATATGAGGCAAAAGAGGTAGAGTACCCTTTTGTCGATACGCTTATAAAGATGGAAAGAAGAGGAATAAAGTTAGATATCGATTTTTTTGAGATGCTACTAAAAAAAGCTACAAAAAGTATAGAAGCTCTAACTAAAGATATTTACACTCTAAGTGAGAGTGAATTTAACATCAACTCTACAAAACAGTTAGGAGTGATACTATTTGAAAATTTAGGACTTAAAACTGGGAAAAAGACAAAGACAGGTTATTCAACAGATGAAAAAGTGTTAAATTCATTGATAGAAGATCATGATATCATTCCAAAACTTTTAGAGTATCGAGAGATTTATAAACTTCGCTCAACCTATATTGACCCACTTTTAAAATTAGCGAAAAAAGATGAAAATAATCGCATCTATACCTCATTTTTACAAACAGGAACAGCAACAGGAAGGCTTAGTTCTAAAAACCCAAATCTTCAAAATATTCCTTCTCGTAGTGAGCTTGGAAGAGAGATTCGTCAAGGTTTTATAGCACAAGAGGAATATCTGCTTGTTGGAATTGATTATTCGCAAATTGAGCTTAGGCTTCTTGCTCACTTTTCTCAAGATAAGGCACTTTTAGATGCATTTATAAATGATAAAGATATACACCTTGAAACAGCAGCTAAAATCTTTGGGGAAGATAAGGCAAAAGAGAAAAGAAATATTGCAAAAAGTATAAACTTTGGTCTTCTTTATGGCATGGGAGCTAGAAAACTATCTCAAACGATAAATGTAAGCCAAAAAGAGGCAAAAGAGTATATTGAGAGTTATTTTAACTCATTTCCTACTGTTAAAAATCATATTCAACAGATTCAAAGCGATGCAAAAGAGAATGGATATGTTGAGACTCTATTAGGAAGACGGCGAATTTTTGATTATGACAAAGCAAATGCTTTTGTCAAAGCTAGTTTTGAAAGGGAGAGTGTAAATACGCTCTTTCAAGGTTCAGCAGCTGATCTTATGAAGTTGTCTATGAATAAAATTAATTATGAAATTGATGAAAGTGAAGCTAAGATGCTTTTACAAATTCACGATGAACTTATTTTTGAGATTAAAGAAGATTTAGCCCAAGAGTTTGCACTAAAGATAAAAGATATTATGGAGAATATTTATGAGCTCAAAGTTCCTCTAAAGTGTTCTATTAGTATCAATAAAAACTGGGGAGGATTGAAATAATTAAATATTTTCCATAAAAAACTAAACTTTTTTCAGAATATTCCGATACTTCTATAAGAATAAAGTATTGGAAAAAATAATGAATATTACTAATATATCAAACTGGATTAAAACATCTAACACAATTGGGGGAAGTTCTGTAAGTTTTGTTATAGAATTTGATAAAAAAAGACCGTATTTAAAAGATATTTCCTCAAATATATTTCAACTTTATGGTTATAAAAAAGAGGACTTATTAAATAAAAAAGAGTGTGTAGATGATTTAATTTATAAAAATGATCTTAAATTTATCTATCTTTCTATACAAAACTTTCTTCTAAAAAGAGAGAGAACGCATAAAATCTCTTTTAGAATTTTAACAGCCGATAAAAGTATAAAACTTGTTGAGTGTTTTTTTACTTTCAAAAAAGATAAAAAAAGAGATACTGTAATGTTATTTGGATATATTCTTGATAATACTATAAAAAAAGCTTATGAAGATGAGATAAACTATCTATACTATTATGACCAATTAACAGATCTTGCAAACCGAAGAAAGATTAAAAATGAGATAAACAAAGAGATAGAAAGCCATATTTATGCAAATACAAGTTCGGCTGTACTCTTTTTGGGATTAAATAGGTTTAAAAATATCAATGATTCATTAGGGTATGAAAAAGGTGATAAACTACTCCAACATGTAGCACATAGATTGAAAAGCTGTGTAAAAGATATAGATACACTAGCTAGAATTGGTGGAGATGAATTTGTAATTTTACTCTCAGGACTAAAAGAAAAAACAATTCGATCACAAATTGAAATAATTGCAAAAAGAATAAATACAATACTAGAACAACCATTTAAAATTGGTCCAAATTCACTCCATATCACAATAAGTATAGGGGCAGCTATAATAGGAGCTGATGGTAACAATAGTAATAAAATACTTAAAAATGCAGACTCAGCTATGAAAGAGGCTAAAAAAGATCAAAACATCTATCTAAGTTACTATAAATCAACGATGCAAGATAGAGCTTTGACAAATTTAGAGATAGAAAATGATTTAAGAGTAGCAATCAAAGAGGGAGAATTTGAGTTATATTACCAACCTCAAGTTGATATAAAAAGTGAACAAATAATAGGAGCAGAAGCATTAATAAGATGGAATCATAGTAAAAAAGGTCTTATCTCTCCATTGACTTTTATACCTCTTGCTGAAGAGACTGGACTTATAGTCCCTGTTGGTGAATGGGTACTTCAAGATGCGTGTAGGAGAATAAAAGAGCTACAAAATGATCCTCTTTTGCCAGCTTCTTTTAAAAAAATATCTGTAAATATAAGCTCAAAACAGTTCAAACAACCAAGTTTTACAGATGATGTGATAAAGATTATAAAGGAAAGTAAAATTGAACCCTCTTTTTTAGAACTTGAGGTAACAGAAGGTGCACTTATAAGTGATTTAGATGAAGCTATAGAAAAAATGGATAAATTAAAAAAGTTAGGGGTTGGGTTTTCTATAGATGATTTTGGTACAGGTTACTCATCATTTACTTATCTTAAAAAATTGCCAGTTGATATCATAAAAATAGATAAATCTTTTATCACAAATATGCACTCAGATGCAGATGATAGAGTTTTAACTCAAACCATAATCCAAATGTCTCAAAATCTCCAACTAGGTCTTATTGCTGAGGGTGTTGAAAAGATTGAGCATCTAAACTTCCTCCAAGAGAAGGGATGCCAAAGCTACCAAGGTTACTTCTTTTCAAAACCACTCCCTTTTAATAACTTTAAAGAGTTAATTCATCAAAGTAGAGTAAAGCCTCTGGAGCTTTTAAGAGACACTGTTTAAAATTTTGGTTTATATGACTCTGTCATATTTGATGCAAAAAGGAACATGTTTCTTCTATCAATTACATTAGAGACATTCCATGAGCTTATGTCTTGATTAAATGCTTCTGCACCATTAAACATATTATACATATCGGTTACACTAGAGACATCCCAAGAACCTATATCTTGATTAAAAGCTTTTGAAGATGTAAACATAAACCTCATAGTTGTTACATTGGATACATCCCATGAGCTTATGTCTTGATTAAATGTTCCTGTAAGTCGAAACATATTAGCCATACTTGTTACACTAGAGACATCCCAAGAAGCCAAGTCTAGCTTGTCAAGAGCACCCTCTTTAAATACTCCCCAAAACATGCTATTCATACTAGTTACATTTGTAAGATTTGGTTTATCAGTAGTATCAAATTTCAACTTAACACAGCCATAAAAAGCGTGGCTCATTGTTTTCCAAGGCTGTGTTCCCCACTGTTTAACAGATATTAACTTTAATGCATCTGTTCTACTTCGACCTGATACTATTTTATTTCGACTATTATAAAATCCTGGGAAGACTCCAGATATGCTGATAGTATATGTTCCAGCTTTATCATATTTGCAAAGATAACTGCTAGAAACGGCTTTAGCTTCATCTATTCCATCATCATTACAATCTATATTATAACTATACTTTAAACCATAGTGGGTAAGAACACTATACTCTGTATCCAAACTTCTACCAATATTATCTGTCTTTACCACTATCTTAAAAGGTCTCTCACTCCCAACTACACTACTAACTTTATGATTTATCAAATCAAACTCATTTATCCAATTCCAATCATTTCCAAGTCCATAAGCTTTAACACCTATTTTATCTCCTAGTGTGATACTGCTTTTTGGTAGTGTTGTTTTAACTGTAGTACTCTTTTCAAATTTTAAATACTCTTTTATTTTCCAACTCCAACTATTCCCATCACCTGTATATTCATATAGAGCATCATCTTCTACAAGATACTCAGCACCGCTTGTAGAGTATCCACTATTTCTATTTTGGTCACTATTTAAATAGTATAAAAAATGTTTTACATTATCCTCTTGTTTGGTTAAAAAATAGATATTTGAAGCGTCATCTGTAATTGTCAATTTTATATCTTCGTCATTACTTTCAGCATCTGCATAGGTTATCACCTCTTTATCACTAATATATGCCCTATTCCAATCTTCACCAGCAATAGCTACTACTTGCATAGCAAAACTATCCCCTAATATATCAAATGATAATCTTGCATCATAATAGTCATCTTTTTCATTAGCATATGAGACTTTCTTCCAAGACCATTCATTGTTGGTTCCTGTATATTTATATATTATGTTATCTTCAAACAAAAACTCTGCACCAATGCTATCATCTTCAAACATAGTAAAACCAGTAGCTGTATTTAGATCACTATCTATATAAACTTGAATATGAGAAGAATCGCTTCCATATTTAAAAAAATATTTTGAATCACTTACCGTTACATCTGCATATGTATCATTTGACATATCAAGATCGCCATATGCTCTTGTGACTTTGTGGGGTTGAATATTGTTAGTTAATATTTCTGAGGTTTCTCCTCCTCCACATCCGCTTAAAATTAGTGTTGTTGTAAGTGTTGATAAAAATAGTATTTTACTTTTTTGCATAGCCTATATTCCTTTTAAAAATTATCTGGAATATTAGCTTTTGTTTATTGGTAAAGTCAATAAGAATTTAATTTATTTAAATTTATTAACTTTTTATTTAGAATACATATTGAATCCTTATATTTTTTTAGTAGCTAAATTTTAGAGAAGTTCTTACTTATAAAATTCTAGAAATTGTTCGAAAACAAATCGGCTGGTTGCCCAAATTTATTTCAGCTCATGTACTAAGTTCCTAGCTCCAAACACCAAAACACTTTGTCCTTTTTAGCCAAAATATTCCCAATACTGGGACACTATGTCCAGATATCGAAATATTTATGGCAAAAAAGAAATTTAATATTGTTAAATTGTAATACTTTTTAGTACTATTGGAACACTTTTATATTACTTAAATATTGAATTTAGTTGGTGTTTAGGTTATAATGTTCCTGTATTAAATAGTTGTACACTAAATCAATATTAATAAAATATGTAATACAAATGACCGTAAATAAAGGATATTCAATTTTTAAGAAAATCATAAATAAGCTTTTTAAAAATAAAAACTCTAATAAAGAACAGCCTGAAGAGAATTTGTCACTAATTAGTACAAAAGAGCCTAAGTCATCAAATATTGAGAAAAAAAATGAAAAGAATGTTTCAAAAAAAGAAAGTTTCCTTAAAACTTTAGATAAATATGAAATAGGAATTATAAAAAACTATGATGAAATAGATGTTAGGACTGAGAGAAAACGAAGCTATGGTTTTATCCAAACATTTTCATTTAAAGACTTATATTTTCATAAAAAAAACTTACATAATAAATCAACAAAAAAAGATGATATTGTAATATTTAAATATGGAGAGAATGAAAAAGGTCAAGTTGCAGAAAGTATTATAACCCTTAAAAATAATCAAATTTCACTTGATAGTTTAATCTTTCTTATTGAAAAATTTCATAAATCTAATTTAGACTTTTTTCAGACTGACCAAGTATCAAAACTTATTTATAGTTTTATATCAGGTACTCTAGCTAAAGATATAAATGAAAATACATATATAAAACTACTTGAGATATATCATGGTTTAGATAAATTAAAATTAATTGACAACTATATTACTGCAAACGGTAGTATTTCTAAAGAAATAATTGAAATATTAAAAAATAATTTAAATAATGAAAATATTGAACAATTTCTTAATCTAAAAAATAAAGAGCTATTTTTAGGTAGCCAACTTATAATAAATAAACTTGAAACAATTCCTAAATATGTTAAATTAAAATATAAATTTTTTTTAGAAGACATTGTTGTATGTCAAAATTATATACATGTAGATGTTAGTTATGAACCCAATGAAATATATAACTTATTTAAAGACTCTGATTATACACTTGCAAAACAGTGGATAAATAAAACAAAAAATTTCCAATTTGAATATGCTAAGATGATATCAGCAAGAGGTGCTGAAATAGCCTCTAAAAAATTCTATGAACTTCTTCATTGTAATGTTAGTGATACTGCAATTACACAACTAAATCATAATAATGATAATTGGAAATTTTTTGATTTACATGTAGATACTAAAAATATTGATGTTAAGAATTCAAGAGGTGTATTAAATGAAAAACTTTCATATTCTGAGCATTGTATTCCTAGATTTAAAGAAACTAGAAATGGAAAACATATTTATATACTTGGGGTAATTTCACCATATTTTAAATTAGAAGAAGATGAAGAAAAATTAAAGTATAATGCATTTTACAGTACAACGAATATAGAAAATATGATTACCATATTGGGAGAGACCTCTCTAGATAAAATAAATCAATATTCTAGTAGATTTAGTCAAAAGGAACTGCAAGTTGATTTAGATAGGGTAAATTTTACACCTGATTGGATCTTAGAATATCCAAATATTTTTTACATACAACGAGATAATTTAAAAAGTAAATTTCTTAAAGAACATACTCAGTTTCCTACTTTAAACGAGTACAAACAACTCAATCAAAATTTAATACCATTTTTCTTAAGCTGTGGACTAGATTTGCTAAGTTCAGGACTTAATAAAGAACAAGTAAATTTTTACAATAGATTAAAGATTCAAGGTAAACAGACCATTACAAAACCTTTTCTATATTTAGCAATTCTAAAACATTTTTCTGAAAGACTTAAACACAATACTAATTCTAGCTACAGACCAATCGATTATAGACAATTAATATACTACGAAGTAAGCTACAAATATCCATTAGGAATTTATGACCCAACTTTAATTATAAAAAAACTTATTGACACCTTAGAAACATTATGGCAACAAAAAAATAGAATGAATATGTCAAATTATATTACCTTTAAGTATAATCAAAAAGGAATATTATTAGCAAAGTCTTCTCTATCTAATTCTTGGGATACATTACTTGCATATTGTGGAGGGTTTATTGAAGGAAAAGGTTCATGTGGATTTAAGCCATTGATTAAAGGTGAACATGAGACCTGTGCTTATTGTAATAAAATAATTTGTCCAGAATGTAATTTTTGCAGAGATAGATGTAATAGACTAAAAAATCAAAATACGATAGGTGTCATACTTTAACTTTTCACCTTTTTGCAATTTTTTATCAGTTCTTAAGTGATACCGTTTAATCTCAAAAGTGCATCTGCATCTGGTTTTGTTCCGCTAAAGGCTACAAAACTCTCCATTGCAGGTCTGCTTCCACCTTTTGCCAATACCTCTTCATAGTATCTGCTTGACAAGTTTTCATTAAAAATACCTTGGTCTATAAACTTAAAGTATGCATCTGCTGATAAAACCTCTGCCCACTTATAGCTATAATACCCAGCAGCATAGCCACCTGCAAATATATGAGCAAAGCCCCATTGAAACTTATTGTAACTTGGTGGTTTTATGACTGCATATTTTTGCCTTAAATCATCCAGAGTCTTCTGTACATCATTTGAGGTTAATTTTTCCATATGTATCTTCATATCAAATAGTGAAAACTCGATTTGTCGCATCATCCCAAGAGCTGATTGAAAGTTTTTAGAGATTTTTAATTTCTCAATCATCTCATCACTCAAAATCTCTTTTGTCTCATAGTGGTAAGCAAACGATTTTAAAACCTCCTCTTCATAAGCAAAATTCTCCAAAAATTGACTTGGAAATTCCACGGCATCCCACTCAACACCATTGATACCACTTACAAAAGGTTCCTCAACTTGACTTAGCATATGGTGAAGTGCATGACCCATCTCATGAAAAAGAGTTACAACATCGCTTGGTCTTAGAAGTGATAGACTATTTTCAGATGAGGGAGAGAAATTTGCTACTATATAAGCCACAGGCAATACCTTCTCTCCTTTAGAGTTTATATGATGCGTAACCCAGTCATTCATCCAAGCCCCACCTCTTTTCCCTTTTCTAGCCTCTAAATCTATGTAGATTCTTGCAACTGCTTTATCATCTTTAAATAGATCATATGCATTTGCTTTTTTGTGCCAAATTTTTGTATCAGCTTTTTTAAATGTAACTCCTAAGAGTCTATTTACAAAATCAAACAACCCTTTTATGCACTGATTTTTCTCAAAGTATGGCATATAAGCCTCATCTGCAACATCTAAAGATGCAATTTTAAGCTTTTCACTATAGTAGGCAACATCCCAAGACTCCAATTCCCCTTTAAAACCATTTGCATTTGCAAACTCTTGTAAAGCCTTAAACTCCTTTTTGGCTTGAGGTTTGCTCTTTGTTGCAATATCCTCTAAAAACTCTACCACATCCAATGGAGCATCTGCCATCTTCGGAGCTAAACTAAGCTCTGCAAAGTTTTTAAATCCTAAAATTTTTGCCTCTTCATTTCTAAGGGCTAAAATTTCTTCTATTATCTCATCATTTTCAGGAGCTCTGGTAGTATAAGCTTTATATAACTTCTCTTTTAACTCCCTATTTTTACTATAGGTCATAAACGCTACAAAGGAGGGTTGTTGGAGAGTAAATTTATAGACAGTTTTCCCATCTTTCTCCTCTTTTGCTGCTTCTAAATCAGACTTTGGAAGCTCTTTTACATCTTCAAAATCAAAAACTTCCATCTCATATGCATCTGTAGCTTTTAAAAGATTTTGTGCAAAGTTTGTAGTTTTTTCACTAAGCTTAAGATTTATCTCTGCTAATCTATCTTTTTTATCTTTAGAAAGTCCAACACCACTAAGTTCAAAAGATAGTATCGCATCTTGGAGTACTTTATCTTGCTCCTTAGTTAAACTATTTTGTTCATTTTTCGCTATCTCTTTAAATGTATTGTAGATATCTTCATTTTGGCTCAGTTTAGTACTATACTCTGTTAAAACTGGAAGAAGCTCATTGTAAGTCTCTTCACTCTCTTTAGTGTTATTAACATAATTTAGATGCGAAATTGGTGTAAAAGCAAACTCCAACTTAAGCGAAAGCTCTTGAAAAGGAGTTAAAAAACTTTTATAACTCTTTTTCTCCAATCTTAATAACTCTTCACTCTCTTTGGAGTTACTCTCTATGATAGAGAGAACCTCTTCTTTTTTCTCTTTAAGATTCTCATTTGTCAATGTAAACTCTTTAAAACTCATCTATTACCTTTTTATTTAATATTTCTATAATCTAACAACTCTACTACTACCGCCATCAATTTTTAAAAGATTTATAAAACCGCTATCATAGATACCACTATCTAACCCTATTCTATCTGATTTTATAAAAGGTTTTTCAAATGGTGTATGACCAAATATTACAGTATAAGGGAGTTTTTTTGTACTATATATAAACTTTTCTCTAATCCAATATATAAGCCCATTTTTAGCTTGTTCTTTTAGAGATCCAACACTAAAATCAACTCCTGCGTGTATAAATAAATATCCATTCTCTTTGTCCAAATAGTAAGGAATAAGCTCATCAAGAAATATTTCAAATTTTGAAAAGAGTGAATGGTCATTTTGAAATGCAAACTCCAACGAATCCACACTCTCTCTAAAGAATGGATATTTATCATAAGGTTTTTGACGCTCTTTTAGAAAATAGTCTTCAAAAAATATCTCATGATTTCCTCGTAAAAAATATAGAGTTCTATTCTCTTTTTTTGCCCAGTTTTTAAGGGAGAGTAAACCTTTTAAAGTATGATAACTCCCAGCATCATAGAACTCTTTCCCATATACTGTTCCAGGTTCTCCACGATCGAGATAATCACCTAAAAAGATAATCTTTCGATTCTCTTCGCAATTTTTTTTTATATATTCATCTACTTTTTGAAAAATTGAGTGAGTACCGTGTAAATCTGGTATTACTATATATTTGCATTGCTCTTTTTGCTCATTAGTATCTTTTTTAGAAAAATGCCATTTTAAAAATCTTTTCATAACACCAGTTTTCCATCATTTTTGTGAATTTTTACAGATGATATCGCCAAGTTTACTATCGATTGCATTGGCAACAACATTACACTTCACTTTTAAAAGATAAAATATTGGATATCCTTTTATCTCACTCAAACACTCAAAATTTCCCATCCCTTTTGAAATTATACAATCGGCTTTATTAAAAAGTACCCTAGCCTCATCACTCATATCTTCATACACAAGTCCAGGAGTTTTAACTCCACTATCTATCAATGTTGCTATATCGTTGATTTTATCATTTTCAAGCTCTTTAAAAGTGATATCATTTATGATAGGTGTGCTTCTTACAAAATAGTAGACTTTTATATCTTTAAAAATAGTTTTTAAAGTCTCTATATAAATTCTATCAAATACATTTTCCCCTGCATTATCTCCCAAATAGACAACAGTAGAACTTTTTTCTAATTTTTCATAAAGCTCTTTTGTATGGTCTATTGAAAAACTGGTCTTTAACACTTTTACAAGTTCAGTTTTCAAATCAAATTCAAATCTACTAGCTAGATCTATAACATTTCCAGCGACTGCAATCTTTGTAGCAGTTAAAAATGGATTATCACTATTTTCTATTTTTTGATTACAAGAGGGTACAAACTCTTCTGCTTTTTTTATAGAGTTCTCTTTTTCTTTTTTATATAAATCATCTTTTTCTAAAAGATTTGAAATCATTTGGTACATCGGAGTTGCATTTTGTGGAGGAGTTAAATCCATACGAAATGAGGGGAGCATCTTTGCACTCTCATCAAGTACTTTTTTGCTTGTTTTTTCATCCAAGCCGAGGGTACAAGTTACCCTATGAGCTTGGTCAAATATACAAGTAATACACTCTGTAGAGATATTGATTTTTATGCCTCTTTTAAACTTTCAGCAATCAAAAATGCTAATTCTAATGCTTGATGAGCATTAAGTCTTGGATCACAATGAGTATGATAACGAGAAGATAAATTTTCCTCTGTTATCTCTTGTCCTCCACCTACACACTCAGTCACATCTTTTCCAGTCATCTCCAAATGAATTCCACCTGCATGTGTACCTAAGCTCTTATGAATATCAAAAAAGTTTTTAACCTCTTGAAGCAGTTTATCAAAATCTCTAGTTTTATAGTTTGTTGATGATTTAAATGTATTTCCATGCATCGGATCACACGACCAAAGTACATTTTTACCCTCTCTTTGAACAGCTTTTATAAGAGCAGGAAGATGGTCTCCAACTTTTTCAGCACCCATTCTTACAATTATATTCATCTTTCCACACTCATTTTCTGGATTTAGAGTATCTATAAGCCTTATTAAATCCTCAGAGTCAGTAGTAGGCCCAGCTTTTATGCCTATTGGATTTTCAACTCCTCTTAAAAATTCTACATGAGCACCGTCAACCTGTCTAGTTCTATCTCCAATCCAGAGCATATGAGCGGAGCAATCATACCAATTACCTGTCAAGCTATCTTTTCTTGTAAGTGCCTCTTCATAATTTAAAAGTAGAGCTTCATGTGAGCTGTAAAGTACCGTTTGGTTTATATTTGGTGTATTTTCTGCTTTAATTCCACAAGCTTCCATAAATGAGAGTGCTTGAGAAATTTTGTTTGAAAGTTTTTCATATTTTTTATTAGATGCTGATCCGCTTGCAAAATCAAGATTCCATCTATGTACTTTATGCAAATCTGCAAAACCACCTCTTGCAAATGCTCGAATTAAGTTTTGAGTTGCTGCTGATTGATTATAAGCTTTTAACATTCTATATGGATCAGCTTCTCTTGCTTCTTTTGTAAACTCGATAGCATTTATAATATCACCTCTATAACTTGGCAATTCAACACCATCAAATGTCTCAAAATCGCTAGAGCGAGGCTTAGCAAATTGTCCAGCTATTCGCCCTACTTTTACAACAGGTTTACCACCAGCAAATGTAAGAACAACGGACATTTGTAAAAATACTTTGAAAAAGTCTTTTATATTATCTGCATTAAATTCAGAAAAACTCTCTGCACAGTCACCACCTTGGAGTAAAAAAGAGTTACCTTTGGTTGCATCTGCTAACTGTTTTTTCAAACTTCTAACCTCTTCTGCAAATACTAACGGGGGATAAACACCTAGTTCTTTCTCTACTTTTTTTAAAAGTTCTTTATCACTATATGTTGGCTGTTGTAAAATAGGTTTACTTCTCCAACTATCAATACTCCAATTATTCATATACTTACACTCGCTTTGTTTATAAAATTTTGGTATTATAAGTGATATTGTATTAAAATAAGGTTTTTTAATCGTAAGGAAGTTTAATGGATGTAATGTCAGCAGTAGTAGTAGGAGGGTTAATAACCTATTTTATGTATATGAATATCAATAAAGTAACAAAAAATATTGATCAAAATAAAAAGGGAAGCTTTGAATCGTATGCTAGTTTTAGTGCCAAAATTCAAGAATATATAAGAACTGTAAAAAAAGATCTTGATGATGATATGGATACAGAAAATCCACTCTATATGAAAAATGATAGTTGTGATTCAAAAACTGTAACTAAAGAGCTTACAGACCTTATCAGAAAATCGTCATTTTATGAAACCATGCTTGCAAAGAGAAAAGATCCCAAAGATGTAGAAGCTGGATTGATGGAGATTTTGACAAACTTTGATAATATTGTTCGTAAGAACTGTATAGACGGTGATACTCTTGCGGATAAACTACAAGATTTACTCTCTCAAGATTATAAAAGACTTGTATAATTAAAAGTGCTCTCGTTAAGTGGTGATATAATTGAATTCTCAACACTAGAATCAAAATGCGTTTATTTGCCAAATGAACGCATGAAAATGGAGTATAAATATATAAAAAATAGTTCACAAAGCTTTAACTCCGATTTAGTAAAAAGAGGATGGAGAAGGTTTGGTGATTATTATTCTAGACCCAACTGCGGAAATTGCAATAAATGTATAAGTCTTCGCATCGACGTAAAAAATTTTCAATTTTCTTCATCACAGAGAAAAATCTTAACAAAAAATTCTGATACTAAAATAATTATTAGAAGACCATCTATTTCATTAGAACATCTAAAGCTTTACGACAAATATCATAGATATATGAAAGATAAAAAAGGCTGGGATTATTATAAAGTTAATGGTGACTCTTATTGTGATTTATATGTAAATGGTTTTTCTACTTTTGGAAAAGAGATTTTATATATAAGAGATTCAAAGCTTGTAGGAGTTGATCTGGTTGATTTTGTAGATGATGGATTATCTGCTATATACTTCTATTATGATCCCTCATATAACAAACTCTCTTTGGGTAACTACTCTCTTTTTAAACAGATTGAAATTGCAAAAGAGAGAGAACTTGAGTGGATTTATCTTGGGTACTATGTAGCAGATTGTGATAGTTTAAACTATAAAGTAAAGTTCAAACCATACCAAACTCTTCAAAATAATCCAGACTTTACAGAAGCTGATATTTGGAGTGTTAATTAACTCTTTTTATCCTGTTTTTTTCTAAAAATCGTAGGTATATCTAAGTTTTTTAAATCAAGCTTCTCTTCTTTTTTTTTCTCTATTTTCTCTTCAATTTTTGGTTTGGGTTCTTGTTGTTCAACTTCTCTTTTTTTACCCAGCCCTTGCAATATCTTTTGTGCTTCTTTTTGTGAAAGTATCTTTTGTTCCACAAGAGAGTATGCTAAACCTTCACAAAACCCTTTTAAGTGTTGTTGATTGTCTCTATCTTTTTTCTGTTTATATTCATAAAAATGGCTCACTGCATCTATAAGAGAGTTAATAAGCCTTATTTTTATAGAATCATTCATTGTTATTTAGATAATAAAAACTCAAACTGTTTTGCATCTAATATATTTTTTGTATCATAGATGCATTTGATATGTGTCATAGTTGCACTAGCTTTAAGTTTAGCAATCTGGTCAACTTTTGCTTTTAAACTTTCTGGGGTTTCACCCGACATTGTGGCGGCTGAAACATCTTTTTCTAGTGCCAAGATTTCTTTTTTAAGTTTCATAACACTTTTTATAGTTGCTTTTCTTACCTGTATAAGTTTCTCTTTTTGTACATCAGTAAATGCTAACTCTGGATTATCCCAATTTTTTTTGACTTTTTTTGTTAAATGAGGCATATATCCTGTGATTAAGAAAGGTTTGCTTTTAACTTTTTTTTTGGCTTTTATAGTTTTATTTATCTCTTTGTTTGGCTGATCCGTGCTTGATGCAGACAGAAGAGATGTGCCAAGCAGTGTAACTACTAATAAACTTTTAATCATAAATTTTCCTTTTAATGGTGATTAGTGGCTAGAAAATATCCACCCAATCGAACGAAGTACTCTAACATATATGAGCTTGAAATGTCCAATACTAAAAAGAAGCCTTGAGAAAATCACCAAGATAAAAAATTTAAGAATCTAATTCTATTTGGTATTAAAGTAGACTCTGCAACTTTATCAATACAGAAAATGTATAACTATTTTTATCTATATTTGCCATCTTTTTTAGTGCATGTTCGGCTTCCAAAAGATGTTTTAGTATCTTTTGATAACTATTTAAATTTATTTTGATACATTGGGTTGCTCTTTTTTGAGCTAAAACAGGAGGAAGAGGAAATCCTAAAATTTCTAGTACATCGTATCTGCCGTGGACTTTGATATAACTATGAAACATAAAAAGTTGAACCATATATGCTTGAATAGCATTTACAATTTTTATCTCATCAAAACTTCCAGAATCTAGCAGTTTTTGTAGCTGTTCTCTTATGTCATCTTTTTCTAGTGTTTTTGATATAAACTCATCCATACTTATCTCACCCATTCCGTAAACATGTTCATCTATATCAGCTACATAAATTTTTTTATTTAATATAGAGAGTTTTGATAGCTCGTTTACACTGAGAGAGAGATCTTCATTGTGAAGCAAAAAAAGATGTCCAAGTGCATAATTATCAATTTCTAAAGATAACTCTTGTGATTTTTTGTATAGTACTGCGGTTGCATCTCCTAAGTGAGGTTTAAAAAATCTTACAAAATCGGCTGATTTTTTCTTTGTAAAACTTCTTGTTAACTCTTTTGCGACTTTATCCTCTCCACTAAATTGAAACAAAAAATAACTTGTAGGATTTTTTTGACAAAGTGTTACGAAAATATCTATCTCTTTTTTTGGTATCTTTTTTGCACTTCTGATATAGAGAATACTCACATCTCCAAAGAGTGAAGGTTGGGCTATATGGTTTTTTGCACTCTCAAAATTGTACTCATCAAAATAAAACGATAGTACATTATCGCTCTCCCCAAGGAGGGGCAATATCTCTTTTATATAAGAGGTAGTAAAATACTCTTCGCCATAAAGTAAAAGAGATTTTGGTAAGTTTTTACTCTTTATTGCCACATCAAGATGATTTTTATACATCTTTTATCTCTCTTTCTACTATAGTTCCTATAATCTTTGCTAAAGTTATATGCGATTCTAAAATCTCTACTTTTACATGTTCAAATAGCTCTACATCACTATCTATTAAAAAGACTCTAGCTCCTATCATAACACCTTCGTTAAACTTAGCAATAGGAGTTTTTTCACTCTCAACAATGGTTGCAGTCAAAATAGCTCCTTCATTCTCTTTTGCCCATCTAGCATATTTTCTATCCATATAATCCCAAGCAACTTTAGCACTCTCTCGTTCTAGTTCACTAACTTTTGATGCAGTTATCTCTATGTTTTTCAAGATATACTCTTGGAGTTTTTTATCTCTGTTTTTGATAGCCTTTAAAAGTCTATGCACGATTAAATCACTATATCTTCTTATAGGAGAAGTAAAATGAGTATAGTGTTCAAATCCCAAACCAAAATGCCCTAAGTTTTCATGTGAATAGATAGCCTGTTTTTGAGCTCTTATAATAAGCTTATCAACCTCTTGTCTTAAATCTTTTTCATCTGCACTCTTTTGCAAAGATTTAATCGTATCATAGATATCACCAGAACTCTCCGAATAGATACCGATAATCGCCAAATCATCCATCATCTCTTCTATTCGTTCCGATGAAGGCTCACTGTGAACTCTAAATATTCCCCTCTCAAATGCATGTGCAGCTGCTTTGTTAGCTAGTAGCATTGCATCTTCTATGAGTGAGTGAGAAGGAGTTTCGTGTTCCTCTTTTATATCTATAAGATTTTGATTTGCATCTAGCGTCATACTATAATCAGTTGAGCGAAATTCACATCCATTTTGAAGTCTTAAAAAACGAAATTTTTCTAAAAGTCTATTTAACGGTAGCAGATACTCTAAAATCTTATCATCAATTACATCTTTTTGGTCAAAATCACCTTCTAAAAAGAGATCTATTTTGTCATAAGTGTATCTTCGTTTTGAGTGGATGATGGCTTCTATCATCTCCTCTTTTATAACTTTTACATTTTTTTGATCAATTGTTATCTTATAAACAAAAGCAAGTCTATCAACCTCTGGTTTTAAAGAACATATATTTTCACTAAGAGCCCTTGGTAACATAGGTATGCTTTTATGAGGAAAATAGATAGAAAACCCTCTATCTCTAGCTTCTCTATCTATCTGACTTTTTTCATGTACATACTCACTAACATCAGCAATCGCAACATAAAGAGCCGACTCTTTTTTGTCAAAATAGATAGCATCATCAAAATCTTTAGCAGTAGGAGGGTCAATCGTGCAAAATGGTAAGTGTGTCAAATCAACACGATTTGGATACATACTTTTATCAACTGCATCTCCATAGCTTTTTGCTTCATCTTCAGCTTTTTGTGAAAAAAACTCTTTTTTATTGTAGATTGCAAGTGAAATCTTTTCATCTACTTTAGGGTCGCTTAAAACTCCTAAGTTTTCTACTATGATATTGTTAGTATTGTCAATTTTTAAAACACTACCTTCGGGCAACTCTTTTAGTGCTTTTTGAGATGCAGATAAGGTTATGGGGAGGTCAGTTTTTATATTAAAACCAATAACTTGATTTTCTACTGTTTTTGTATAAACAGCTATTGTTTCAAACTCTTTTTTTAAGACTTCAATTACTTTTGCTTTTGGTCTGCCACCTTTTTTGAAAACTCTCTTTGCCAGAACGATATCGCCTTTTGTTGCAGAGTTTAAATCAAAAGAGTCGATAATTAAATCTTTTGCATCTGTAGCTGAAAAAGGGCTAAGATACCCAGCCCCACTTCTTGAGACATCTACAACCCCAAAACGATACTTTGAGTCAAGTTTATAGAGTCCATCTTTTAACTTCAAAGCTTTTAATCTAATTAGCTTTTGGATTAACTCTGTGTCAAAATCGATGATATCTTTTTCATCAATCCCTTTTTCTATTTTTAGAAGTAACTCTTTTATGATAATTCTCTCTTAAAAAGATTTTTATAAATCATCCTATTCAATCCTTTTTTTCGACATAATAACACAACTTTTATTGATAAGTAAAAAAAGCTTTATTACGATAAGTAACAATATTGAATATATTTAATTTTAAATACAAAAAATATACTAATTTAAATTTAATTACAAGATTTTTTTTGATAAAAAAAAATTAAATAAAAAACATAGGAAAACTGTTCCAAATGTTAACTTTTTATAGTATACTTACGATATTACAAGATAGACCCCAGTGAAGGAAATTATGTGATCAAAAAAGCTCTCTTAATACTTTTAATCTTAAATGCATCTCTACATGCCGACTTCTATTATAGCAACGGTAAAAAACATGAACTAAAAGCTGAAAAAAACATAAGAGCAGCAACTGAAAACTCTCTAATTTTATTTAAAACAAATTTTGGCACAACTGTTGGTGTAGATAATAGATTAATCGTATCATTTAAAGATATAAATATTAAAAAGATTATTGAACAAAAATATAACCTTACACTTATCAAAAGCTTAAATGACTCTCTTTTTTTATATAAAATAGAAGATATGAAAAAAACAATTGAAATATCAAATAAAATTTATGAAGAAGAGGGAGTAAAATTTGCTCATCCAGATTTTCATAGAGAAAAGAGAGCAAGAGTACTTACAAATGACCCTCACTCTGACCTTTTATGGCATTTAGAAGACAATGAAGGAACAGCTGATATAAATATAAAAGAGGCTTGGAAGTGGACAAAAGGTGCTGGGGTAAAAGTTGCTGTTTATGATGAAGGAATTGATATAGATCATATTGATTTAAAAGATAATATCTATAAATTTGCAAATTTCAACAATGATAATATAAGCTCTCTTCCTTATAGTGATGACGATAGCTGGCATGGTACTGCTTGTGCTGGTCTATTAGCATCTTCAGAAAATGGAAAAGGTGGTGTTGGTACTGCTCCAGAAATCAACCTGTATGCTGTTAGATATAGTGATACAAGTGTCTCTAAAGATATAGAGGCTTATGAATGGATGATGAGTGAAGGTGTGAGTGTTATAACAAATAGTTGGGGAACTTATCAGAACTTGGATGCGTATAATGAGACATTTGAAAAATTAGCAACTCAAGGAAGAGATGGAAAAGGGATTATAATAATATTTGCAGCTGGAAATAATGGTCAAGATTTGGATGATGTCAATGAAAATGGAGCCTCTATAAATGATGAATCAGAATCTCCTTATGTACTCTCAATCGCAGCTTCAACAAGAGACAATACAATTGCATCTTATTCAAATTATGGCTCTGCTGTAGATTTAACAGCTCCTGGTGGTTCTCAAAATGGAGATGGACTTTTTACAACTGATGCAAGTGGGGTAAAAGGTTATACAGCTGATAATTATAACTATAATTTTGTAGGAACTTCTGCATCTGCACCAATAGCAGCGGGAGTTGTAGCACTTATGCTTTCAGTCAACCCAGAACTTGATAGAGATAATATAACTGACATTTTAAAACAGACTGCTCAAAAACTTGGAAATTTTGCATACGATGAAAATGGACACAATAACCATTGGGGTTATGGTAAAATAGATGCAGGTCATGCGGTTAGAATTGCAAGAACATATGGTAAATCAAAGCTAAAAAGTTTTACAAGAACCATGTTTGCAGAGTTATTTTAATTTATTTTTTGTACTATAAGGCTAATCAGAAATGTGGCTTTAGCCTCACTTCCTAAACCATAAAGGAATTATATGTACAGATTTGCACCCTCTCCTACTGGAGATATGCATATAGGAAACCTCCGTGTTGCACTTTTTAACTATATTTGTGCAAAACAATCAAAAGAGAAATTTATAATAAGAGTAGAAGATACGGACAAAGAGAGAAATATCGAAGGAAAAGATCAAGAGATTTTAGAGATATTAAATCTCTTTGGTATAACTTATGACCAACTTATATATCAAAGTGATAATCTTAAATTTCATAGGCAGTTAGGTAGTAAATTGTTGATGGATGGAAATGCTTTTTCCTGTTTTTGCAGTGCTAAAACATTAGAAGAGAAAAGAGAACAGGCAAAAAAAGATAAAAAAGCATATCGATATGATGGAGTATGTAAAAAACTAAGTGACAGTGAAGTTATAGAAAATGAAAACCCTTTTGTAGTTCGCATAAAAGAACCTTCTGAAAAAATAGAGTTTACAGACCTCATAAAAGGCGATATGAAGTTTGAACCTAAAGATATTGATGATTTTGTGATTTTAAGAGTTGATAAAACACCAACTTATAACTTTGCATGTGCCATTGATGATATGTTAAGCAATGTAAGCGTAATTATTAGAGGAGAAGACCACTTATCAAACACTCCAAAACAAGAACTTATTAGAAAATATCTAGGATATAATGAAAAGGTAAAATATGCACATTTACCTATCATACTAAATGATTCAGGTAAAAAGATGAGCAAAAGAGATGATGAATCAAGCGTAAAGTGGTTGCTCGAAGAGGGATTTTTACCAGATACAATTATAAATTATCTAATTTTGATAGGTAACAAAACACCAACAGAGATTTTTTCACTAGATGAAGCTATAACTTGGTTTGATATAACAAAAGTCTCAAAAAACCCTGCAAAATTTGATATAACAAAACTAAGGCAATTAAATAGAGAACACATAAAGGCACTTGACCCACTATCTCTTTCAAAATTTATAGGATATTCAAGCAAAGATATTGGGAAATTAGCAAAGATATATCTTGAAGAAGCAAGTACAATCAATGAAATAAAAGTTAAAATAGATACAATATTTAAAACTAAAACATGTGATGAATTTGAGCAAGAGTTTGAACTGCTTAAAGTTGCGACTAAAGATTTACCATACTTTAAAGAGTTTGATGAATTTAAAGCATATCTTGGCGAAAAAAGTGGCTTAAAGGGAAAAAAATTCTTTAAACCACTTCGCTCTCTTCTTACAGGAAGTGATAGTGGTCCAAATTTAAGTGATATTTATCCACATATAAAAAACTATTTAGGAGAAATAATAAAATGATAGATGCAATCTTTTTTACAATAATACAGATACTTGAACTCTACAAATGGGTTGTTATAATCTCAGCTCTTATAACCTGGGTAAATCCAGATCCATCAAATCCAGTTGTTCAAATATTAGGAAGATTAACTCAACCAGTTTATGATTTTATAAAACGATATATTCCTACATCCATAAGTGGTATAGATCTTTCACCTATTATCGTTATATTTGCCATAATCTTTGTGCAACAGGTATTGAGTAATATTGGATAGGACGCAAAAAAGAGTAATCATTTTACTACTCTTTTTTAGCATCTCATTATCAGCAAAAGAGTTATCAATTGATTTTTTTGCTGATAAACCAAGAAGTTTTATAAAAGATTTTTATATATCACAATATCTTGATACTGATATAAAACCTCAAGATGCAAGAGAACTTTTGACTCAGGTTAATAACTTAAACCTTCGTCTATTTTATAAATTTGCAGATAAAGTTGATGATTTTAGTTTTACAAGAGTTAAGTATTGCCTAAAACTTAAGCCTGAGTTTTTTGAAGGCAAAACCCCAGATTGTATAGCTATGGGATTAACTCCTTTTAAAGCAACAAAATTAGAACCAAAAAAACTTATAAATATCTCAACCTCAATAAAAAATAAATATCCACTACATACACAAAAGTATAGACTTATCGCAACAAGAAGTTTTGAAAAACTCTTTGAATCTAATAACTCTCTTTTGATAAGTACATTCAACTCTGTTGGAAAAACATTTAGACAAACTTACCTTAATCACCCAATACCAGAATCTAAACTTCAAAGTTTAACCCAGACAAAAGCTTTTAGCTCGATGGTTGTTACTATCATAAGAGATCCAAAGCTAGAGAAACTTCAAAAAAGTATTTTAAAAATTGACTCATCAGCCCTATCTTCAGATGCAAACTTCCTTTTAGCATTAAATGCCATAAATCAAAACAGAGATGATATAGCTCTCTGGTATCTAAAACTTGCTCAAAAATATGCAAGATTACAATTTGACAAAGATAAAGCTCTCTTTTGGCAATACCTTTTAAACAAAGATAAAGCTCTCTTACAGGAGTTAATAAAAAGCAAATCTATAAATATATATACACTTTATGCTTATGAAACATTAGGACTAAAGCCAAAAGGAATCTTAACAACAGTTGGAGCTAAAAATCAAAAAGCTCCATTTGATGCAACAGATCCATTTGCTTGGCTAAAAGTAAAAGCAAACTTTAAAAACCAAAAATATAAAAATTATGAAGCGAAAAAAATAGCTGCACTAAAACTAAATTCTAATGACACAGAAGCTCATGTGGCAAGACTTATATATAAATTTAGCTTAAATCAACACTATTTTTTAATGCCTCATTTTAAATACCTCTCACAACTACCTAAAAATAAAGCCGCTATCATCTTGGCAATTGCAAGACAAGAGAGTAGATTCATTCCAACTGCTGTATCATATTCATATGCTTTGGGAATTATGCAATTTATGCCTTATGTTGCAAAAGATATAGCTAAAAAGAATGGTTTGAAAGATTTTAAATACGAGGATCTCTTTGACACAAAAATCGCTTATAAATTTGCGGATATTCACTTAAACTTCCTAGAAAAGTCACTCTATCATCCTCTTTTTATAGCTTATGCATACAACGCTGGAATTGGTTTTACAAGACGACAAATTTTACAAAAAGAGTATTTTAAAGAGGGTAAATATGAACCATTTTATTCATTAGAGATGATACCAAATTCTCAAGCTAGAAAATATGGTAAAAAAGTTTTAGCAAATTATGTTGTATATGCAAAAATTTTAGGAGAAGATATAACTCTTAAAGCTCTTTTAGATACTCTAAAACCACCTCACCGTAATCATCGCTTTTAAAAATCATCTTTAAATTTTTATCTTTTACCTTATCAAACTCTACAAGATAATAAGTTGACCATTGGTTTCGCATAGGTAATACTCTTATAAGCTTATTGTCATACTTTAACTCCTTTATATTAATGGCTTTTTTACCATTTAAAGTAAGAGAGTAAGATTTATTATTTAACCCTCTCTCTTTGCTATTTTTAGAGTCGTTATCGATAAATATACTCACTAAAAACATCTCATTTGAACTCTTTTTATACTCTGGCAATGCAAGATTTAAATAAGTTGCTACGATTGTTGCTTTAATCTCTAAAGAGTTATAAATTTGACCTTTTTTACTATTTATCACGGCACTTTGTTCCAACGAATCTTTAGAGAAAAACCCATTTTTTACAGAACAACCTGTTAGAAACAGTAGTAAAATAGAGAGTATTGTTAATCTTTTTTTCATCAATTTATCCTTCTTGCCTATTTTACACAAAACTAATTTAGTTTTTGTTACAATCTATAAAATATCAGCACTGGAAGAAGATGAAAAAAATTGCCGTTGCATTCACAGGTCCCTCAAATAGCGGAAAAACCACCCTCATAGAAAAAATTTCTTATATCCTCATAAAGAATTATAAAGTAGCAATTATAAAAAATGACCCAAAAGATAAAGCGATATTTGATGTAGAAGGAAAAGATAGTTATAAGTTTTCAAAAACTGGAGCTGAGACTGTTGTTCTCTCACCACATAGAACTACATACTTTTCAAAACAAAGCAAAACTCTTGTAGAGATTATACAGATGCTAGGAGAATTTGATATACTTCTAGTTGAAGGACTTAAAACTCTTCCTCTTCCTAGGATTGCTATTTTTAGAGATAAACTAGATGAAAGCTATTTAACATGTAGTGATGCGATAGCAATAGATGAAAGTGTCAATATAGATTTATATGATATACCACCCAAGATAAAAATATTAGACTTAAATAATCCAACAGCAATCATAGAGTGGATTAAAATTTATGCAAAAGATGTAAAGGATATAACATGACCGAAATTTTTGAAGCGATTAAGCGTTCAGCTATAAGAATCAGATATGCGATAGAAAATGATGATACAGGATACTCACAAAACCAAAACTCCACAGGTGATATACAGCTAAAACTTGATATCAAAAGTGATATGATCATAGAAGAAGAGTTTTCACTTGTTAAAAGCGTAAAAGAGTTAGCAAGTGAAGAGAAAGAGCATGTTGAAGAGCTTTGTAAAGATGGAAAGTATTTAATAGGTTATGATCCACTTGATGGTTCATCACTAGCTGATGTAAATTTGAGTGTTGGCTCTATATTTGGTATATATGAAAATGATTATAGTGGAAAAAATCTCAAAGCCTCTGTCTATGTTGTATATGGACCTAGAGTTGAGTTAGTGATAGGATATGAAAATAGAGTTGAGCTTCATAGATTAAATTCAAATAATGAGTTTAAATTTATTCAACTACTCAATTTAAATCAAAAAGGAAAGCTAAATTCACCAGGTGGGACGCAAAAGCATTGGGAAAAACACCACAAAGAGATGATAGATGATATATTTGCTGATGGTTATCGACTAAGATATTCTGGCGGAATGGTTCCAGATTTACATCAGATTCTTTTAAAAGGCGGTGGACTTTTCTCTTATCCTGCCACTACTGATGTTCCCAAAGGAAAACTTAGAATGACATTTGAAGTATTTCCTTTTGCTCAAATTTATGAGTTGGCAGGAGGATCAGCAATAGATGGAAAAGGGAGACTTTTGGATTTAATCCCTGAGCATATACATGATACTACACCTTGTTTTTTTGGTTCAAATGAAGAGATACAGAGAGTGAAAACTGCTTATGGAAAATAGTGAAAAGCCTGAAAATATTTATAAGATAAAACTACAAGAACAAGTTGAAATCTTACAAAAATGCCAAAAAGAGCATAGTGTAGATTCTTGTACAAAATGCAAAGAGGTAATTGGATGTAAAATCCGAAAAAATTACATCAATGCAACATATCAAAGTATGAACAAAGGTGAAGGTGGAGGATTCGAGTTCTAGACAGTCACCTTATATTCATCTACAACTTTATCAAGAGAATCAAATATATTATCACAATGAAGTTCAACTTTTTCAAACTCTTTAACTACTTTCTCTACATCAATATCTGCTAAACCGTTTGAATCTTTAATATATTTCATATTTTGTGCAATATTTTGATGAAATGCACTATGTTCATCTAACAATTTTCTAAAAGAATTAGAGTTACCAAATATATCTTTACCTTCAGTCTTTAGCCATGTACCAATTTTACCTGTGTTTTCATCCTCAAAATCACTTAAATCCACTACTCCCTTTGAACTAGCAGCATAAGCTCTACTTTTGAAAAATATATAATCAATTTTTATATTTGTTGTTGACATTTTATAGTAACAATATTTAGCTTCTTTAGTTGTTTGAGTAATTTTTGTATCGAGATTTTCTAACATATCATCAAAATCTCCAATAGTCCTATGCGTTAAAGTTGAAACTTTATTCATCTTTTCTGAGTTTGATAAAATTTCATTTGATTGTTGTTGTAGTGAATCAATTGAAAGAGCAATCTCTGTTGTAGCTTTTTGAGTGTTTTCAGCCAACTTCCGTACTTCATCTGCAACTACTGCAAAACCTCTCCCATGTTCACCTGCCCTTGCTGCCTCAATTGCAGCATTTAGTGCTAGTAAATTTGTTTGATCTGCTATATCTTTGATCAGATTTATTACTGAGGTGATGTTTCCAACATTTACATTCAATGATTCAATAAAATTAGTATTTTGTACAATTAAATTATTTAATCCTTCAAGCTCTTTAAAAACATGTTTAACTGAATGTGCTGTACCTTTAGAATTTTCAGACACAATGTTCAATTCATTGGCAATATTAGTAGCAATACTGTTTGCTTGTGATACATCAGATGCAAGGATATCAAACCCACCTTTTAAACCCTCTCTAATTTTGTTAAATTTTTCTAATAATTTACCTTTTACCTGATATTCATAATCTTTACGCATAGTCTCAATTGCACTTGATATTGATTGAGATGTGCTATAGTACTCATTATGCAATCCCTCCGGGAAAGTAGTTCGATAGAGTTTTCCTTGGTTTATTCCATCTATTGCATTTCTAGTTTCTCTTAAAATAACTTCACTCTGATCCAAAAGGTCATTGATTGCCCAAGCTAATTGACCACTTATAGAATTATTATCTGTTACAACTATACGATGTGAAAGTTCACCATTTGCAGCTTTTTTACTAATATCCAATATCTTAAGTAGACTTACTTTCTCATCTTCACTCTTTTTTATATCAGGTATAAGCAGTGTTGTAACTGCTAAAAGCAATAGACCAAAACCTAAGAAATAATTTTGAGAAATTATTAAATATATTGAAAGTACAATATTTGATGAAAATAGTAATGTATAATTAAAATTTTGAAATTTATTTAAAATCATGCTTGAACTCCTTCGTTATTCAGAAACATCGGCAATTTTAAATATATATTTAAGGATATTTCCTAAAATTCATAAGGTGTATAATTCAAAGCTATTTTGATAATAAATCTCTCAAACTATCTTGTGGTTTTTTACCCTCTAACACGCTATAAACTTCTATTGCAATTGGTGCATAAATATCATGCTTTTGAACGATATTGTAAACTGCTTTAGATGTATAGACACCTTCTGCGACTTCTCCAAGTTCTTCTAAAATTGTTTCAAGGCTTTTACCTTCAGAGAGTCCAAGCCCTACTCTATAATTTCTTGAAAGTTTGCTTGAAGCTGTTAAAAACAGATCCCCCGAACCGCTAAGTCCTATAAAAGTACTTTTTTTTGCACCAAAGCTTTTTCCAAAACGCATCATCTCAACAAGCCCTCTTGAGATTAGAGATGCTCTTGCATTATTGCCTAGTTCTAAGCCATCACATATACCACTTGCAATTGCAATAATATTTTTATACGCACCACAGACTTCAGCTCCTATGACATCTTTTGAAGTATATGTTTTTATAAATGAGGGGAAAAGTTTAGAAAATTTAGAGGCTAATTTCTTATTTTTTGAGCTTATAACTATGGCTGTTGGAAGAGAGTTTATAACTTCAGATGCAAAAGAGGGACCAGATATAAAAGCTAAATTTTTTTCAGGTATAAATTCAGAAAAGACCTCATTTAAGAACTTCCCGCTACCTACCTCTATCCCTTTAGATGCAACCAAAATCTTTTGATTTTTAAATACAAATTTATTCTCTAACCAATCTCTTGCATTTTGAGCTGAAATTGCAAAAATAAGATATTCAAATTCCATTATCTCTTCTTGGCTCACAAAGTTTTTAATATCTCTCTTTGTTCGTGAAGAGATATAAGAGTCTTCATTTTGCGAAATTGCAAAATGAAGTGCCTGTCCCCATTTACCAGCTCCTACGATTCCTACTTTCATCTGTACTGCTCCTCTTTAAAGTTTTCGATATCCTTACTTTTGCCCATAACAACAAGCACATCATTTTTAGAGATATTATACCCTGTTCTATTTGTATCATAAATAAATTCATCTTTGCTTTGCAAACCTACAATCAAAAGATTTTTATCTCCATCAATACTAATATCAGTTAACTCTTTTCCAATAAGATTTGAGTTAGTTTCTATCTCTATCTCAGCAAATTTAATCTCAGAATTTTGGAATAAAATCTTATCCAATGCAAAAAATAGAGTTGGCTTTCTCATTAGACGAAAAAGTCTTTGGGCTCCTATTTCATATGGATTTATAACTCTATTTGCTCCTGCCAATAACATCTTTGTTTCATCCTCTTTTGAAGAAGCAGATGAAATTATCACTAAATTTTTATCCAATGCCCTGCAAGAGAGTGCAACAAAAAGATTGTTATTAAAATCCTCACTCATACAAAATAGTGTTTTTACTGATTTTGATATTCCTGCTTTAATGAGATTTTCATCTTCACTTAAATTTGATATATATGCGTTATGTCCATCATCAAGTGCTTTTTGTACATTTTCTTCATTCTCTTCTATGATTGTAAAACTGTACTCTTTTTCTGATAAAACTGTTGCTACCTCTGATGAAAGTTTTGAATAACCATAAATAATAATCATAACCTACCCTTTAATCAAAGCAACTTTAAAATAAGCAATATCATCACTAAAACCAACAACAATTAAAATATCCAAATTTCTAACCTCAAACTCTTCATTATTTGGATTGAAAATGAATTTTCCTTTTTTTGATATTCCTAAAAGCTTTAATCCATAAAATGTCAATAACTCTTTTTTTATAATTTTTGTAGAGTTTTTATCATCTAAAAATATCTCTATTTCATCAGCAATTGGTCCAACTCTATCTTGTAAAATCTTATCAATCGAGTCATAAACAATGGGTTGCAAAAAGTACTCTACAGCAGCTTTACCAGAGCTTTCATAAGGAAAAAGCACTCTTTTAGCACCTGCTATTTTTAATTTTTTACGACTAGTTATAAGATTTGCTCTTGCGATTATATCTAAATCTGGATTTAAAGATTTCACTGATAAGATTATGGATAGATTTAATGCATCAACATTTGTAATAGCCAATACATATTTTGCATTTTTTGAACTATTTAGAGATTTTAAAACCTCTATATCCGATGCATCTGCACAAAGTGCTAAATAACCTTTTTCAGTTGCCTTATTTACCGCTTCACGGTTAAGATCAATAACCACAAAATTCTCTTTCTCAAATTGAAGTTCAGATGCAAATACCTTTCCCATCTTTCCATATCCACATATGAGTACAAAATCTTTTAATTTTGAAGCTTGAGATAAGATATTATTCTCTTTAATCTGCTCTAATTTTTCAGTCATCGCAGTTGTTACGATTGAAGTGGTAAAAGCAATAATTCCAAGTCCACTCATAATAAGTAAAATCGTAGCAAAACGACCTTCAGGTGTTACAGGGGAAATATCTCCATAACCAACTGTTGTTATAGTCACAACGGCCCAATATATCGCGTCATAAAAGGTATTTATATTCTTATTTTCTCCAACACCTTCAAATATGTATATAACTGTTGAGCTAAAAAATACTAAAAAAGAGAAAAGTATGATAAGAGTTAAAAACTCAAACTTTTTCTCAACAAAAACTTTCATTAAAAAGTTCATATTTTGAGTATAACGAAAGATTTTAAAGAGTCTAAAAATCAGAAAAAATCGTAAAAATCGAAGTGGTCTGTAAGCTGGTAATATAGCCAAAAGATCGATAATTGACATAGGAGAAAACACAAACTTAAGTTTTTTTAATGCTATCTCTTTTATAAGCGAAGCAGTTGTTATCTTTCTGTTTCTCATTTGGGCTTTTTCATATCTCTCTATTACCATTTGATGAGAATCACTGCTAACCCAAAATCTTCCAAGCCACTCAATGATAAAGATAATTACGGCTATAACTTCTATCGTAAAAAAGATAGGATGAAGGTCATGTTTGATTTCATATATGAAAATTACGATAGTTGTTAAAACCAACACAATCATAAAAATATCAAAATATCTCTTTTGTGGAGAGTTTTCCTCCTCCAAAATATCTCTAGCTATATCTTTATATGCTTTATATCTTTTAGACGAAGCTAGAGAGTAAGAGAATGAAACTAGAGATTTTTTAAAGTCCATTTATACATTTAATTTCTGCTTGAGTAGTTCATTTACTTTTGCTGGATTTGCACTTCCTTTACTAGCCTTCATAGTTTGCCCTACAAAAAATCCAAAAAGCTTCTCTTTTCCACCTTTGTATTGTGCAACTTTGTCTTCATTTACTAATAAAATCTGGTCAATAATAGCCAAAATTGCACCATCATCACTAACTTGTTTAAGACCTAGTTTTTCGATAACTTCATCTACCTCACCCTCATTTTCCATAAGATAATCAAGAACCTCTTTTGCAGCCTTTCCACTAATGGTACTATTTTCAATGGACTTAACAATCATAGCAAGCTTCATAGCATCTACTGGAGAAGTTGTTATATCTGCTCCACCTTTTAGCCTTCCTTGAAGCTCAACAGTGAGCCAAGTGATACTAGTTTTTGCACCTGCTCCCTCATTTATCATAGCTTCAAAAAAGTTTGCCATCTCAAGTGTAGAAGTTATCACAACCGCATCATACTCTTTTATACCGTGTTCTTTTACAAGTCTAGCTTTTTTTTCATCAGGAAGTTCAGGTATCTTTTTGCCCTCTTCCATCATCTCATCTGTTAAAATTACAGGTAAGAGATCTGGGTCTGGAAAATAGCGATACTCTGCACTATCCTCTTTTCCTCTCATACTTTTTGTCTCTCCCGTTGCTGTATTAAAAAGTCTAGTCTCTTGATATACTTCATCTTCATATACACCATCTTCCCAAGCTTCACATTGACGACTATACTCATACTCAATAGCTTTTTGGATAAATCTAAATGAGTTCATATTTTTAATCTCAACTCTAGTATAAAGCTTTTGGCTTCCCTCTGGTCTTATAGAGATATTTACATCACATCTAAAAGAGCCCTCTTGCATGTTTGCATCTGAAATATCTAAATACCTTACAATTGAATGAAGTTTTTTAAGATATAAAATAGCCTCTTTTGCACTTCTCATATCAGGATCACTTACGATCTCTAAAAGCGGAGTTCCAGCACGGTTTAAATCAACATGACTCTCACTTCCGTGATGTATATTTTTTCCGGCATCTTCTTCAAGATGAGCTCTTGTAATCCCTATTCTTTTATCTGTCCCATCTTCAAAATCGATTATAAGTTCTCCACCCTCTACAATAGGTATCTCAAACTGAGAGATTTGATACCCTTTTGGAAGATCTGGATAAAAATAATTTTTTCTGTTAAAAATAGATTTTTTATGTATGGTTGAATTTACAGCATTTCCAAAATTGATAGCTTTTTTTACAGTTTCGATATTTAAAACTGGCAATGCCCCAGGGAGGGCCAAACAGACTGGACAGACATTGACATTTTCAGCCTCACCAAAAGAGGTGGGGCAGGAGCAGAATATTTTTGTTTTAGTATTTAGTTGGATATGAACTTCTAATCCGATTACCATTTCAAACATTAATTAGTACCTTAAGAGTGATTTATGCCATTTTACAATGAATTGGCTTTATATCTTAAAAGTCTCTATATTGTCATCAAGCTTTGACATGTTAGCTTCTAAATCTTTGGCACTGCTACTTACCTCTGCTGTTAGCTTTTCACTATTTTTTGATATTCGTTGTACTTTATCCATATTTGATTGTAACTCTTTTATAGAACTTCCAACTTCCTCATTTACTTCAACAACATTTTTGGAATCTTTACTTAAACCATTCATAAGCACTGTTATATCTTCTATTGATGTACGAGAACTCTGCATATCTTCTGCAAGTTTGGGTAGTTGTGCACTATTTTTTTCCATATCCAAACTTACATTTGAAATTGAAGAGACAATTACATTTATAGTTGCCTCTATCTCATATAGACTTTTTTGTGTCTTTTCAGCCAATTGTCTTACTTCATCAGCAACAACAGCAAACCCTTTTCCATGCTCTCCAGCCCTTGCTGCTTCAATCGCCGCATTTAGTGCCAAAAGGTTAGTTTGATCTGCAATATCTTTTATAACATCAAGTACAGATATAACTTGTGCTGTTTCATCACTCACTTGATGAATACGCTGAGACAATTCTATACTTACCTCTAAATTTTCTGTTATATTTTCTGCCATACCTTCTAATTTCAGACTAAAGTTATCAATAAATTCTCTTGCATCTGAAATAGAATTCATACCTAGCTTTGAGTTTTTATTTAACATCTCAATTTTCTCTTTGATAGATAGAAGATTATTAAATGTTTCATTTATTAATTTATCTTGTACTTGTATCTCATCTAAACTCTTTTTCGAGATATTAACTAAATTGTTACTCTTATCATGTGTACTTGAAGAGATATTTTTTGCATCAAAAATCAACTCTCTCATACTTCCTACAAGATTATTAAAACTTCTGTTTATCGCATTGATTTCTGAAATATTTGCAGAAGAAACTTTTTTTGATAAATCTCTATTTTTAGCCATTATATCTACAACTTTTTGAGTTTCTACCAAAGGTTCTAATATCTTTCGTGAAATAAAAAATGCCATTATTTGAAAAAATGCCATTATTGGAATTAACATTTTTAATAAAGAGATTATAATCTCTCCGCCAATTGAATTTAATCTGTTTGAGTCAAAAATTGCTGTTATCTCTCCACCATTTGGAATATCAAGTACCATTTTTTCAATAAGATATTTTTTATCATCAGAAAAATAGGATTTTTCACCCTTTGGAAAATTTTTCACAAGGGTGGATACTAAATTTTCATCAATCTTTTTTAACCCTTTATCATTTTTAAAATAGATATACTCAATCTTTTTAGAAGGTTGTTTTTTTCCAAAAATCTCTTTTTCATTACTCATCCCTTCAATATGAAGATAAAGAGAACCTGTTGCATCATATAGAGACTTTGCATCTTGATTTTTTAGTTTCATGATATTTCCACCAGAAACAGAAGAGGTTGAGAGCACAACAATTGGAGTAATAGCAACTTCACCAATCTCTTTTAGATGTTGTTGATATTCACTTACTTTCTTTCCATACAAAAAAAAGCCAACAGCCATAAATGATATCAGCAATATTGCCGCAACCATTAACTGAATTAAAACTTTTATAGATAACAACTGTTGCTTCATCAAAACCCCTTATTATAAAAATTTATTTAGATTATTTAAATGTTCCCATTTGACCATTAACACCAAATGCATCATATCCGGTATGACATGTTTTACAATCTACAGGATTTAAACCTGAACCAGGAGTTGAGCTTACATCTTTTCCACTTTCATCATATACAGAATATACCGGTTTACCACCTTTGTATGATGTAACAAACAAAACTTGAAGATCTTTAAGATGCAAAATCATCTCATCTCCATCACTAAACTTTCCACTTCTTGATTTATAAGTATCTAATGCACTTGATGAAACCAAAATCTCAACAGCTCCAGGACCTCCATCTTTTACTGCACAATAAGTTGCAACTGTCTCTTGATAAACTTTTGGCAAAGAGCTAACATCAGCATCGCATCCAGGAAGTGCACCGCCAGCCTCCATAAGTGGGGTTTTCACACTTGTAAACTCTTTCCATTTTGCTGGAAACGCTGCCTCACTCGCTGCATAAGCACTAACTGAGAGTGCACAAATAACTGATATCGCTAATAATTTTTTCTTCATCTTTTGTCCTTATAATTTTTTCTTATGTTGACAATATCGGCAAAGAGAAAGAAAGCTTTAATAAAATTTTTTTTAAAAACTAACTTGATTTTTTCCACTATGTTTGGCGTTGTATAGATGCTTATCCACTTGCACTATAAGCTCTTTTCTTGAATAAGATTTTTTATATTCGCTTACTCCAAAACTACAAGTTATATTTAAATCATCACAAAATGTATGATGTTCAATTTTTAGACGAAGTTTTTCTGCAATTTTGGCAGCAGTTTTGACCTTTGTTTGAGGAAGGATGATGGCAAACTCTTCTCCTCCCCATCTGGCAAAAGTATCACTTTTTCGCATAACATTTTTAACAAGCACTGCAAGTTCTAAAAGTATATTATCACCAACCTGATGACCTAGTGTATCATTGATTTTTTTGAAATTATCAATATCTATCAAAATAAGAGAGAAGCTATGACTATATCTTCTTGACATTTCAATTTGCTGCTCTAAAATCATATCAAACTTTAAGCGATTTGCAACACGAGTCAATGCATCTGTTGTAGCTTCAAGCTCAAGTTCTCGTCTTTGATCTTCAAGTTGGGTAATATTGTGAAAAGTAACAACTGCTTTATAGTCATCACCAATCTCTGCAATCCTTGCATTTACACTAAATATTATCTCTTTTCCATCATCTAGAATCTTGACTTTATGTATCTTTAATGGATATAGAGTCATATATCTAATCCAAGTATCACCTTCACATTTAGCTGTTAAATACTCACCATTTTCACCAGCAACAAAAAAATCACTAATACATTGGTGATTAATCTTAAACTCTTTTAATCCACCTACTTTCATAAAATTATAAAAAGCTAGGTTAGCTTTCTCTAGTTTTCCTCGTGATTGTACTATAACTATATCTTTTTGAGCATCAAGAACTGTTTGAAGATATTTTTCATTAAATGCTAACTCAGCTATAATAACATTCTCTTTTTCAAGTAAATGATTTACAGACCTAGCCATCTCTGCAAACTCTTTAAATTTTAGCTTATCTTCATCAATCATTTTACCTTCATAGGCAGCTGCGTGAAAAAATTCATTAAATTTACTAAAATTTCCTCTAATATTTGTAGCGATATAGTGAATGACTATTGCAACCATAATATTTGCTGCAAAAAATATAGCGAGTAATTCAATTCCACTAATATCTAAAAAATAGTCAAAAAATGAGATGCTATTAAGTGAGTCACTCTTTACAAAGCCTTGATTAAACCATAAAACTAAAATAGCGGCTACAAAAACAAATGCAATAACTGCAATACTTATTAAAAATGCTCCAACGATACTTGTTCTTTTTTTCATACTATAAATCTTAAATATTTTTAACAATTATATCATAAAATTAAATATATTTACTTATTTAAGAAATATCTTATAGATGCAAATCCATAAACTCCTGAAGATTTACATTTTTTTACCTCTATCTCATTTATAATTCCACCAAGTGCAAAAATTTTTATATCTTGTAATGATACAAGATTTGCAAGTTCTCTCTCTCCTTTAGGCTTTCCCTTGTTTGGAGTCGCAAAAATCGGACTAAATGTAACTGCGTCTGCCCCTAAAATCTCTGCTTTTAATACTTCTTCTTTTGAGTGGGTACTTATAATAACAAAAAGATTTTTATTTTTTGCACAAGATATTTCATCAAATTGTTTTGAGGATAAATGCACTCCAAAAAAACCTGCACTCTTGGCTAATGATATATCAGAATTTATAAGTATTTTTTTTATTTTAAATTCTTGTGAAATTTTTAAAAATATATCTGCAAGTTCTTCTATATTTTTATTTTCTTTATCTCTAAAACATGCATAATCAATTTTATGGTTAAGATAAATTGTTTTTAGATAATTTTTAAATTTTTCTTTTGAGTTATCATAATATTTTGGATCAGTTATTAGATATTTTTTCATTTTTTTGAAGTAGGATTACCATCTGTTCTAACAGCTTTGTGTGCTTTTTTTTCTCTTTATGCATCTCTTGCTTAATATGTGCCATCTCAAAAAAGACAACTAAAAAGAGTCCGATTGTAGCTCCAAAAAAACCACCTATCAAAGCAATAATCAAACCAAATGGATAAAAAAGGGTAAAAAATAGATAAGCTCCAATAACAACAGTAGCCCAAGATATACCCTGCATAAAACTCACTATCTTATCAAAATCTCTATTTTTAATCATCTTCTCTCCTTGAGGCTAATGTAAAACATCGACCAAAGAGAGAAAATCTTTAGTGATCTTCATCAATTAAAACTGCACTCGCCAAGTAGACATAAGTAAGTATCATAAAAATAAATGCTTGAAGTACTCCCATAAATGTCAAAAGTGCAAATGGAGCAAGAGGTACTAAAAATGGAGCTAACATCAACATAACAGCTAAAAATAAATCATCACCTTTGATATTTCCAAATAGTCTAAAAGAGAGTGAAATAATTCTTGAAGTATGAGAAAGAATTTCAATAGGATACATAAAGATAGACATAAAAAACTTTGCAATTGGATTCATATCACCTAAGTGAACGAAACTTTGTATATATTTTAAAGCACCATGTTTTCTAACACCCTCAAGGTTATAATAGACAAAAACGATTAAAGCTAATGAAAGTGTAAAGTTAATATTGCTAGTAGGAGACTCAAAACCAGGTATAATTCCTATCATATTTGCAATAAACACAACAAAACCTATAGTCGCTATAAGAGGAAGATATTTTTTAGCAAGTTTTTCACCTACCACATCTTTTCCCATCGATATCACACCATCCAAATAAGCCTCTGCAACATTTTGAGTACCTTTAGGCACTATTTGAAGCGAAGAAGTTGCAAGTTTTGCAATACCTAAAACTATCAAAGCTACCAAAATTGTATGTGAGACGATGATATATGTGTGGTTATGAGATATTATCCCAAGAAAAGTAAAAAGTTCATTCACGAAAGAATCCTTATATTAGTAAAAATTGCGGTATTTTACAGAATAATCATTTAAAACCTGCTAAATTCTTCTCCTGCCCCAAACGATAAAGTGCAAAATCATATTTTATTGGATCTTTTTGATCAAATGTAGAGAGTCTTTTTGTTAACTCTATCACAGCTTTTAAATCATAAGTTTTTCGATTTAAAAGCCCTAAGCTTCTTGATACTGCAAATGTATGAGTATCAAGTGGCATAAGTAAATCAGATTTACTAACTCTACTCCAAAGCCCCATATCTATGCTATCTTCTCTTACCATCCACCTAAGATACATATTCCATCTTTTATAGGTTGAACTACTCTTTTTAGTTGGAGCTTGACCTAATAAAAATTTATATCCTCTACTACTGTAACTATTTAAGTCCCATAATTTTGATATCAAAACCGCTAAACCATCCAATACATTACTCTCTTTTTTATAGCCACTTAAAAAAATATCCTCTAAAGAACTTTCATTTTTTACTCTCTTTAGAGTGATAAAAAGTTCACTTATGTCATCAGAGTTTTGAAATCTATAGTAATGATTTTTCAACCCATCTCTTATTTCTGCGTCACTTGCATCTAAAAGAGAAAAATCCAAAGAGGATAAAAATTTAACAATAAGTCTAGCATTTCCATAAGCAAAAAGCGCACATATCAGGCTTATCACCTCATCTTTTTGAATCCTTGCTACTAACATTGGATCTGGTTTATCATCACTGATTTCACTAAAAGAATCTCTTTTTAATACCTCTGCATCCAATAGTTTTTTTAAATCTCTCACAAAACTTTATCTTTTTGGTTTGTAAACTTTTGTAAAAAATCAGAGATATTAACAAGAGAAAATATAACTAAAAATATCATAAGACCTGGGAAAAAACTAAGCCACCAAGCAATATCAACAACACTCTTACCCTCACTCAAAACACTCCCCCAGCTAATCTGAGGAGGCATGATACCAATACCTAAAAAACTAAGCCCACTCTCAGCCAATATAGCTCCTCCTACTCCAAAAGTAAATGAGATAAAAAATATAGGAGCCAAAAGTGGTGTAAAGTACTTTACAATAATCTTAAAACGGTTCACTCCTGCTATCTGCAATACTTTTATAAATGGCTTATTCCCAATGGCAAAACTCTCACTTCTAATGAGTCTTGCCATCCCCATCCACCCAGTGATAGAGATGATAAAAACCAAAACCCAGATAGATGCACTCATATACGATATAAGAGCCAAAAGAAGAAAAAAGGTTGGAAAAGTTAAGAAAAGGTCTATCAAAACAATAATAACTTTGTCACTATTTCCTCTAAAGAAACCAGCTGAAACCCCAACAATAAGCCCCACAAATGAAGCAATCAAGGCAGATGCTATACCGATACTAAGACTAACTTTCCCACCTTCAATAATTCTAGCTAACACATCTCTACCCAAACGATCAGTTCCCATAAGATGATCAAACGAAGGAGGAAGAAGAATTGCATTTTTGTTAAGTTCATACGGCGATATTTGATAGAAAAAACTACCAAAAAAACTCATTAATATAATAAACAACAAAAGTAAAATACTAAAGATTGGAATTTTCAAATACTGCCTTTTAATTTGGATTATATCAAAATAATTTTAGTTCTGTTTTATTTTAAATTAAAATAACATATGTATAATCTAAACCTTATAATTAAAGAAGGAGTCAAATTATGACTAAAAATATTATCATATCTTTTCTTGTTGCACTATTATTTTTTATAAGTGGCTGTGAACAAAAAGTCCAAACACAAGAACAAAGTAAAACTACTCAAACAGAAGTTCAAGAAGAACTTATCGAAACTGGAATTATTTCAGATGGTGAAATAATATATAGAGATAAGATGCAAAAAGTTTGTAATATGAGTGGATATTCACTTGCTAGAAAAAATACTAAAAGCCAATGGAAAAAAATTGCAGAAAATGGAAAGCTTGCTCAAACAATAAAAACTATCTGCCCTGGAGTTAAATTTAACAATAACTGGACGCCAGATATATATGAGTTTTTACATAAAAATGCTTTAAACTCTTAAAAAGTTACTGCTTCATCCCTAGAAGTGTATCGATCATCCTATCAACAGTCGTTATTACCTTAGCATTTGCTTGGTAGGCGGCTTGGTACTTCATAAGATTTACAAGCTCTTCATCCATATCAACTCCACTTACAGATTTAAATTCGTTAATAACTGTTTTATTTAAAACCTCAGCAGCTGCTTTGTTCACAGAAGATTGATTAGCATCTGATGCAACTCTTGAACTACTATATCGATAATATGCCTCAATACTTTGGCTTGACTCTTCTCCGTCAGGTTTTTTAAATGTTAATTTTTCATACTGAAGAGAAACCATATCATTTGCCATATCTGCATTTCCATCTGTTGGTGCTTTATGACTTAGTATACTTGTTGGATTTGATAACACAGATGAAGATAATGAAATATTAGAAGCACTATCTCCATTGAAAAGTTTATTGACTCCTGTTACTCCCGCAAAGTTAGTGTTATTATCACTAATAGCAATTGTATAATTTTCATCACTTTTAGGCAATATTCTAAGCTTCCCATTTATCATTGAAGCTTCAAATAAATCATCTAAATCATTTGTACCATCATTATCACCGTTATCATCACTGTTTTTATTTATTTGTTCTACTATACTATTTGGGTTTGTAGTGCCATCGGAGTTTTTTTGAAGTGATGTTTGATTATCAATCGTTATACTTCTTGTTGCTACCATACTGCCATTTGAATCATACACTTTTATATCAAAGCTTCCTTCTTTAATACCACTTAAATTTGTAAGCTTCATACTATCACTAAAATCTCCAAAATCATCAGTTGATATCTTCTCCTGAGCACTACTTGCATAGATGCTATTTACTGATGTTATAAAAGTATTTGAAAAAGTATCAAGGTCATCTAAATAGTCTTGAATTTTTGAATCTTTTGCACGACCTGTATTTGAGTCTATACTATCTCCTCTTAAATCCAAAATTGCTCCAAGTTTTCCACCAACTATACTTGTTGTAACATCTGCTAACTGTTGATTATGATCTTTATAAAAAGCAGAATTAAATTTTGTACTAGTTAGACTATCTTCAACACTTAAAGGGTGAAAAGTTATGCCATCAACTAAATTAAACCCACCTATATTTATGTTGTAATCATTTCCTTGATCGGTCATGTTTGATTTAGTATATGGTGATGATGAGCCTACTTTTCCTTTTGATACTTCTATATTTAGCATCTTTGAGAGTTCTAACTCTAGGCTGTCTCGACTATCTCTTAAATCATTTGCATTTGCACTATTGCTGTTTTCAACTTTATTGATATTTTTATTTAACTCTACAATTTCACTTGCAATTTTATTTACTTCACCTATTCCAGTTTTAAATTCATCATTTAGTCTATCTTGTAAATCTGTAAGCTTTGTACTTGCTTCATTTAAATTTTGTGTTAGAGAGTTCATAGATTGAAAAAGCACAGTTTTTGGTGAATCATCATTTGGATTTTGTGCAACTTTACTCCATGAAGAGAAAAAATCTTTTAAATCTTTTGCAATCCCTAAATTATCTAAATCAGGTGCATAAGTTGTAATTTCTTGAAGTGTCTTTTCCATTTGAGAAGAGTATGCTACATTTGAGCTACTACTTTTAAGCCTTCCATAAACAAACTCATCATGACTTCTAACAATAGTATCGACTTTTGCTCCATTTCCTACATCTCCAGGGATATTGTGTATAGGATATTGAGCCTTTTGAGAAATTCTCTGTTTTGAGTAACCTTCGGTATTTGCATTTGCGATATTGTTACTAGTAGTTCCAATTCCTGATTGAGATACACTTAATCCACTATAACCTATCCCTAAAGAGTTAAAAAGTCCCATTATGCCGATACCGAAAAGATTGCTGCACTGCGGAGTCTATTTTTTTCATAGCCATCACCCTCAAGAGTAAACATTTTATCAATCAATGAGTTATAAAACTCGCTTATTGTTGCTACAAACTTCGCATACTCTTTATTTATATTTTTTAAGATTGAAAGTTTATCTTTAAAAATTTCCAAGGCATCTGATTCATTTGAAGTTAAAATCTCTTCCATAGGTTTTCCATCATGGCTATTTACAAGATTTGAAAGCTCACTATTTAAGAGTGCTTTTTTCTGTTCAAAAGAGCTGATTAACCTCTCTTTATCTGCCAAACGCATACTTAAATTTTCATGCTTAGCCTCTTTTATATCAGCAATATCCTTACTTGTTAACTCTATCAATGCATCAATATCTTCAATCGCATTCTCTAATCGTTTGTAAATCATTTCGCTATCCTTACATCTTATATATACTTATATATAAATCGACATAAATACAAGAAACTTTAACTTTTTTTATAAATTGAATATATTTAATTTACCATGAGATTATTTTTGATTATTTTCTTTTAGAAAATCAAATAGAAGTTGACTATATCCTAAACCTCCACTTAACGCTTTTGACATAGTATCGTTATACATGGAGTTATAAATCTTATCTCCTGGATCTTTTCCAAAGAGAGAGTTTTCTCTTTTTAAAGAGATATCCAATATCTTTTTTATCATAAATGCTTCAAAGTTATCAGTCTGTTCTCTTAGCTTTTTATCATCATCTGTTTTTGTGATATCTTTAGGATCAAAGGCTGTGGATGCAACAACTGAATTATCAATTTTCATCAAATAATCTCTAACTTAGCACTAATTCCACCTGCTCTTTTTATAGTCTTCATAACAGAGATAATATCTGAAGGTTTTGCCCCTAACTTTTGAAGAACTCTTGCTATATTTGCAACTGTAACTTCACCTTTGGCAAAATTAACAACACTATTTTTTATAGAGATACTATTTTTATCGTTTGTTAATACCTCTGCATCTGAGACAATCTTTAGTGTCAAATCCCCATGCGTTATGATAACAGGCTCAACCACTACATTTAACCCAGCTACCACAGTTCCACTTCTTTGGTCTATAACAACTCTATCAACTCCAACATGTCTTATATCAGTCTCATTTACCCTTGCTAAAAACTCAACCATACTCATATTTGACGGGCGTATTAACTCTATCGTTCTTGCATCTATTGCTCTTGCTATAGATGCTCCTAAAGAGCTATTTAGTCTATTTTGAATTTTTGCAGCAACTGCAAAATCTGATTTTTCCAAACTTAATCTAATTGTATTTTTACTACTGATATCAAAATTCACCTCTTTCTCCACCAGTGCTGCATCAAAAACTTTTACAGTAGTCTCTTTTTTACTTTTCTTACCTTCACTAAAACCTTTATCAATTGTCCCCTGTGCCAAGGCATACACTTCACCATCAACCGCTTTTAAAGGAGTCAATATCAAAGTACCACCAACAATAGACTTCGCATCACCAATAGACGATATTTCAACATCTAATCTATCTCCATGACGAGAAAAAGCTGGAAGTTTTGCTGTAACCATAACCGCTGCTACATTTTTAGACTTTACTCTTTTTGAATCAACCTTTACATTTACACTCTGAAGCATACTAGAAATCGCTTGTCTTGTAAATTCAGAAGATGAACCATCCCCCGTTCCATTTAACCCCACAACAAGCCCATAACCGATAAGTTGATTATCTCGAACTCCGATAACATTTGTGATATCTTTTATTTTAGTTGCATTAAGAGCTTGTATTAGTAAAATTAAAATTAAAAAAGCTTTAAGTTTCAAGTATAATCCTTTAGTTTCATTATAACTAAAACTAAAGCAATTTTTATGCCAAATAGTAAGTTAGTGAGCTTTTTCCAAATTTTTTAGACTTTTTTTGAGTAAACTTACCAATAGTTTCAGGCAACTTTGTTTTGCTTGAGTGTTCAACTATAATTGTTTTTACAACCTCTGTTGGCGTATTTTCAATCAAAAATAAAACTTTTTCATAAATATCTTCCATCCCCTCTCTTATATCAAAAGGTGGATCAAAATAGAGATAAGCTTTTTCATTCATCTGTAAAAGCTTATTTACAAATTTTGGATAGACCTCAAAACTATCTCCTAAAATTGTTTCTGTATTCTCTTTGTCAATAGAATCACAATTTTTTGTCAATACCTTAAAAGCCTTTGCATCCTTTTCGATAAAATATGCAAACTTTGCACCACGACTCAAAGCTTCAAGCCCGATAGAGCCACTCCCACCAAAGACTTCAACAAAGTTAGCGTCTAATATCTCAAACTGCAAAGTATCAAACAATGATCCTTTTAAAATTGACTTTGTGCTTCTTGTACTTTTAAGTGATGCTGATTGTAGTTTTTTACCTCTATATTTTCCCGCGGTTATTGTTAAGTTAAAATTTTCTTGCAAGTTTGGCTATCTTTTCGTGATGTCTTTTATTTAGTTTTTCGATAAAAGGCTTCATCTGATCTTTTGAATTCAAAGAGATTTCTCTTCCTATCATATCATCATAAAAGTTTTCTAATGCTCCAAAAAGCTGTAGTTTTGTAAAAGGAACTCTAAGATGAACTCTTGATGAGTGCCCTATTAAAAATATAGGAGTCTTGCTTGCAACCATTTTGTCACAAATAATAAAATCTGCGTCTATGCTTGTCACAATATGACCTCTTAGATAGCTTTGTAATGACTTTTCTAACAAAATAGAATCACATAAAATTGCAATTTTCATAAAACTCCTTGTAACAAATTGTAAACTATATTTTGATTTTATCAAAAATTACTATAAAACTTATAAAGTTTAACATTTCTTTACCGATGTACTTTATAGAAAAGCTAAAGGAGTAGCGATGGAATCAGCGATGATTACACCAAGCACAAACCTAACGGCAAGTGCAGTGTTTAAACCAAATATAGAGACAAAAATTGAAACAAAAAATATTGAACCTGTAAAAATTGAAACAAAAGTAGAAAATAATAATGTAGAAGACCCAAAAGTTGTTTCACAAGAGTTAAATAAAATGTCAGACTCTCTAAATCTTGATATAAAATTTGCATATAACGAAAAAATAAATACAGTTTATATAAATGTCACAGATAAAAATACTGGAGAGGTTATAAGAAAGCTTCCAACAGAAGAGGCGATGAAGATAAAAGAGAGTATGCAAGATTTAGTTGGTGTACTATTTGATAAAAAAGGATAAAAGATGGCAGGTGCTTTAAGTACTCTAGGACTTGGAAGTCAAGGAGTTTTAACAAGAGATATCATCGACCAATTAAGAGCGGCAGATGAATCATCTATAGTTAAACCAATTGAGAGAAAAATAGAAAGCTCTGAGAATAAACAGACAGTTTTAAGTGAAATAAAAACTCTATTAACAGATTTAAATAAACAGACTTTAGCACTCTCAGAACCCTCTTTGTATCAAAGTAAAAATGCAAATTTGACGGGTGATTCAATATCTGTAGAGAGTACTTCAACTGCAAAAGAGCAAGATTTTGAGATAAATGTTACAACACTTGCAACTAGAAGTATTCAAGAGTCAGCTACAGGTTATGCATATGATGAAGCTTTAGTTGGAGCTCAAACACTCACAATAAATGGCAAAGATATAGAGATTGGTGTAACAGATACACTCAAAACTTTAGTGGAAAAGATAAATGAACAAACTAATGGAGAAGTCGAAGCATCTATCTTAAATGTTGGCGGGAGTGATCCATTTAAACTCATTTTAAAATCATCTGATACAGGAGTTGATAGTAAGATTGTAAGTTCAAGTACAGGAGGATTATCATTTAGCACCATTGGTAGTGACCCAGTAGATGCTTCATTTGAATTAGATGGAGTTACAATAACAAGATCTAGTAATAAAATTGATGATCTAATAGAAGGTGTAACTTTAAATCTCCAAACTGAGGGTAAAACTTCTGTAAAGATTGAACAGAATAATGACAAACTAATAGAAGAGATGGAAAAATTTGCCACATCTTACAATGAGCTTATTGATAAATTATCAGAAGTTACAAAATATGACTCAGAAAATAAAAGTGCAGGTGTTTTCCAAGGAACTAGCGAGATAAGATCTATCACTTCATCTTTTAACAATATTGTAGGTTCAACAATCACAAGTGAAGGAAAAACAGTTGCTGATTTTGGATTTGAACCACAAAGAGGTGGCAAACTAAATTTTGATAAAGATTCAATAGATGAGATGCTTAAAGCTGACCCATTAAAAGTAAAAGATTTTCTTTTAGGAACAGATGGAGAAAATGGCTTTTTTAATAAAATTGAACAAAATATTTTTGATGTTTCAACTAGCTCATCTGGGGCTATGAAGTCACTAGATGGCTCTATTGAAGAGAGATTAAAGGCTCTTGCAAGTGAACAGACTAAAGCTCAGGAGAGATTGGACGATAGATACTCTATCATGACAAAACGATTTGCCTCTTTTGATGCAGTAATTGGCAGATTAAGTAATGAATCAAGCATGTTATCATCAATGATAGATGCACAATATGCAGATAAATAATTAAAAAATATGAAGGGAAAAAATGACAACAAGAGCTTATAGAGCTTATAGCCAAAACCATACAGCTGTACAAACACCTGAAAAACTTATAGAGATGCTTTATGAGGGTCTATTAAAATTTACTTCTTTAGCAAAAAGAGCTATTGAAGAAGGAGATTTTGAGGCAAAATCTAAGTGGATAAATAGAGCAAGTGATATATTTATAGAACTTATAAGCTCATTAAAAAATGACAATAGCGAGATGACAGCATATTTAAGTGGGCTATATATGCACCAGATAAAAACACTCAATAGTGCAAATATAAACAATAGTGCAGCAGAATTGAATTCAATCATACATGTTGTCAAAGTACTACTTGAGACTTGGAAAGAGGAGACTAGCATTGAATACGAAGTGGCTTGATTTATTTAAAATTGCATCTATTGAAGAAGATGTAAATGCGGTGGAAAAACTCTTAAAAGAGATACCAGAGTTTAAAAAGATAGAGGATATGAAAAGTGCATTTGCACTCATAAATGATACAAAAGAGAAGTTTGAAAAGAAAAAACTAGAGACAAAAAATAGAATGGATAAAATACAAAAAGCTAAAAAGTTTTTAGAAACAAAAGAAGATGTAGCCAAATTTGATGAAGTCTATTGACTATCATCATATGGATCTAGATGCATATTCATAACCCAATCTCTTTTTGAATCTAGCAATCTAATCTGCTCTTCAATACTATCACTCACTCGATGTGCGTCTAAAAGTGATATTTCACTATCAAAAACAAGATGCACATCTACAAAACTATTGTGTCCTGATGTTCTAGTTTTTAAAAAGTGATAACTTGTAATCCCTTTCTCATTTTCTAAAATATGCTCTATCTGTTCAACTTGTTTTGCATCTAAAGAACCATCAAGCAGTATATAAACACCCTCTTTGATAATTTTATAAGCTTCACTAATAATATAAATAGCAATGATTCCACCAATGATAGAGTCGAGAATATGCCAAGAAGTAAAATGAATAAGTACCAAAGATATCAAAATACCTGCATTTGTAAAGATATCAGTTTTATAATGCAATGCATCTGATTTTATAACCAAAGAGTTTGTCTTTTTTGCTACAAAGTTTAGATAAGAAACAAGCGAAATAGTGATAATCAAAGAGATAAGCATAACCCAAATAGTCACATCAAGAAGTTTAACCTCCTCATAGTTAAAAGCCTTATGAATTGCCATATAAAAGATATATAGTCCTGACATTGTGATAACTGTACCTTCAATCACAGCAGCTAATGCTTCTATCTTCCCTTTGCCATAATTAAAAATTTTATCGGCTGGTTGTTCTGATTTTGAAATCGCAAAAAAGTTAAACAGAGATACCATAAGATCAAGCACAGAATCAATAGCACTAGCAATAACAGCTACAGACCCACTGATAATCCCAATGGTCAACTTAACAATAATCAAAAAAGTAGATGTAGCACTTGCAACAAGTGTCGCTTTTTTTTGTAAAGTCATAAAACTCCAATAAATTTTTTCATATTATACATCCATCCTACATAATTTTAGGCAATTGCCACTTTTTATAATATGCAACAAATCTAAGAGTCAAGCCTACTGTAAAAACAACCATAATAGAAAAGATATTTAAAAACCCAATACTACCCAAAAAAAAGATAAAAATACCTATAAAAATAGCAACTGACCCATAAAACTCACTATCTAAAATGAGCGGTATTTTATTTAAAAGCATATCCCTAAGGACTCCACCCCCAACTGCAGTAATCAAAGCCAAAAGTACAACACCAAAAAAATTAAACTCAGCCTTATATGCAATAAGTGCCCCTGAAATTGCAAAAGATACAAGCCCTAAAGTATCTGCAATCATAAAAAAAGAGCTTTTTTCAATTTTGGTAAATCTATGCATCTTAAATAAAATAGCAAATAAAACTACTAAGATAACCAAAATAGAAGCAAAGTTATTTGTAAAAGCATACAATTCACGACCTACCAACACATCACGAATCACCCCACCACCAAGAGCAGTCAAAAAAGATGCTATAAAAACTCCCAAGATATCAAGCTTACAAGATGAAGCTATAAAAAATCCACTAAGTGCAAAAGAGATTATCCCAACAATCTCAGCAACTTCAATAAGTGTCAATACTCAACCTTCTTTTAAATTTCATAATATTTCGTATAGACTTTTCCTAAAATCTAAATTTAATGATATCATAAAATAGCCTTGTGGTAATTTGATAAAAACGACATTTAAGTGACGCAAAAGTGATCCAACTTTTTAGATTTTATTTATAAATATCACTTTTGTAAAAATTTTAGAACTTGTTTATGATACTTTAGACTATACATCAAGTAGCTTTTTAGCCTCTTTTTCATCAATAAAATCATTTTTATCTATCGTATGAAGGAGTGTTACATCTTCAGTTGTAGGTACAACATACTCTTTTCCCTCATACACCACGATAGTATCACCTAACTCATCAATATATGAGAACTTAGTATGCTTTTTTTTAGAGAGTTTTTTTAAAAACTCTTTTGTATCTTCAAGCATGGTACTATCTATCTCAAAGATATGATTATTCTGTGTTTGCAAAACTACCATGTCTATCCTTTTTAATCCCATTCTATCATTTTATCAGGAAAATAGCAATAATCATCAGCTAAATATTCCCTATCAGAGAAAGCAAAATTCTTGCGCTACTCATAGCAATATAAGGTAAATAAACTCTACTATTTATTATACATAGCAAGACTTGGCACTTTTCACTTATTTTGACTTATATATTTGGTACACAAAATCTTAAAATTGATACTCTTAATATTTTAAGAGGTTATGCACTTTCACCTACTAGGTAGAGAAAAACTAAACTGACCACATTTTGTAGACTGAAGGTAATATCATATAGAAATTGTGCAAATACCAAAACTATGGAGTTGTACTTATCATTCTCAACCCTTTAGCAAATTTCAGTAATTTTTCAACTTGAGGTATCTCTTTGTATTTACCCAATATTTTCTCAGCCTCATCTAAGTCACTTTGTGCTTTTTGCAAATAGTACAAACCACTGATAAGTGTTTGTGCATAAACTATCTCATAAGCATTTGGATTTGTTTTTGCTAAAGCTCTTCTTAAACTCAAAGCTTCATCATAAGCTCTCTCTGCCTCTTTTAGTCTGTTTTGAGCTCCGTAGAGATTGGCTAAATTATTGAGAGTATCTGCTACATCAGGATTGTAAACATTTGGATTGCTTATGGTAAAGCTCTATATAGACTCAAAGCTTTACCATAAGCTTTCTCAGCCTCTTTTAGTCTGTTTTGAGCACTGTAAAGAAGACCTAAATTATTTAAAGTATCTGCTACATCAGGATTATAAACATTGGGATTTGTTTTTGCTAAAGCTCTTCTTAAACTCAAAGCTTCATCAT
>Ga0256834_1000136_pt1 | contig 48947 bp, 50 predicted proteins | sample 4281140metaG_FD_190536 | JGI IMG/M metagenome (GOLD analysis project Ga0256834, IMG submission 190536) | Hydrothermal vent microbial communities from East Pacific Rise, Pacific Ocean - 4281-140 | ecosystem: Environmental > Aquatic > Marine > Hydrothermal vents | place: Pacific Ocean: East...
ACCAATTTAATAATTTTTCATTAGATGGTGCTATTTTTAATAATCCTTTCGGATTAGATGCGGCTACACCTGGAGGACAAACAGGAGCTCAACCTATATCATTAGATGCAATTGATCAAATTCAAGTGTCTTCTGCTCCTTATGATGTGACACAATCAGGATTTACAGGAGCTTCTGTAAATGCAGTAACTAAAAGCGGTACAAATACTTTTCATGGTACTGTTTATGGGTATTATAGAAATCAAGATTTGACAGGTAGTAAAGTAAAGGGAGATGATATTGCTGTACCTAAACTTGCACAAATACAATCAGGATTTAGTGTTGGCGGACCAATTGTAAAAAACAAATTATTCTTTTTTGTGAATTTTGAAAAAGATGAAAGAGAAGATTTAGGTCAAAACTGGTTACCAAATAGAGGTACAGGTGCTATTAATGAATCTAGAGTTTTATTGTCAGATTTAAATACTGTAAAAGATGGCTTAGCTTCAATAGGTTATAATACAGGTGCTTTTGAGGGGTTTATTCATGAATCAAACTCTACAAAAGGAATTTTTAAATTAGATTGGAATATAAATGATAATAATCGTTTGGCTGTTATTTATAACTTCTTAAATGCCTCAAAAGATAAACCTGCACATCCAACAGCGTTAGGGTTTAGAGGTCCAAATGCAGCAATGTTACAGTTTGAAAATTCTGGTTATGAAATTAATAATGAATTGAAATCAATTCAAGTTGAATTGAACTCAACATTGTCTGATGAAGTCTCAAATAAGCTTCAAATTGGTTATACACATTTTAATGATTTTAGAAACTCAAAATCAGTGCCAATGCCAGCTTTTAGAATACAAGATGGTGCAGGAGGAAATTATATTGTTGTAGGACATGAACCTTTTTCTATTCATAATAAATTAGATCAAAAAGTATTTCAATTTTCTAATAATTTAAATTATTCTAAAGGAAATCACACCTATACTATTGGTTTTTCTTTTGAGAAATTTCAATTTGACAATTCATTTAACTTAGGAACCTATGGTTATGGTTTCGGACCAGGTACTTATACGGAGTATCCTAATGGGGGGTATGTAGGTGCATTTTTTGGTGATTTCCCTGATATGAACGCTTTTAATACAGCTATTTCTAGTGGAATGTTAGCAGATGCTATGGTAAATGCACAAAGTGTTTTTGATAGTAAAAATGCAGATGATTCTTGGGCTTTAGCAGAAACTAATGTGGGACAAATGGCTTTTTATTTACAGGATGAATGGAGTGCTTCAGATAAGTTTAAATTGACGTATGGAGTGCGTGTTGACAAGCCTTTATTTTTTGATTCTGCTGAAAAAGCACAAAATGTAATTGATAACAGTTTTGTTATTGCTGGTCAACCTTATGTGAATCCTAATCATGTAGATCCTAACACAGGGCTAGAAGAAACAGTATTTATTGACAATACTCAACTACCAAATAATGATTGGATTGTTTCGCCTAGATTAGGTTTTAATTGGGATATTAAAGGTGATGACACCTTCCAACTTCGTGGTGGTACAGGTTACTTTACAGGTCGTTTCCCTTTTGTCTGGTTAGGGAATCAGATTTCATCACCAAATGTTTATTTCTTACAAGCTGTTGACCCTGATTATAAATTCCCACAAGTTTGGAGAACAAATATTGGAGCAGATAAAAAATTAAAAAATGGAATAATCTTAACTGCAGATGTATCTTATACTAAAGATTTAAACGGGGCACATGTACAGCATTGGGGCTTAACTAAGCCTACAGAAAGGTTATCTGGTGTTGATAATAGATCAATATATACTCCAGAAAACTCTCTTAATAGCGGATTTGGTTTAGGAGCAGGACCTTTTGTGTTTACTAACTCAGATAAAGGTAGAATATGGAATGCTTCTTTAAAAGTTCAAAAATCATTTAAAAATGGATTATACACAATGCTTGCATATAATTATTTAGATGCGAAAGATGTAAACTCTATTGAAGCAGAAATAACAGGAGATGCTTTTGTAGGAAATCCAGTTGTAGGAAATGCTAATAATGATAATCTAGGTTTTTCTAAATATGGAGATCAACATAGAATTATTGGTGTTATTAGTAAAAAATTCACTTATGGAAATGATAAATGGAGTACTTCTTTATCAACTTTTTTTGAATATGCAAAGGGTAACCGTTTTAATTATACCTATGGTGGTGACATTAATGGAGATGGCTCTCCGCTAAACGATTTATTATATGTACCAACGTCTAGTGAAATTAATCAAATGACTTTTACAGGAGCTGGTCAAGCAGCTGCTTTTGAAGCATATATTCAACAAGACGATTATTTAAGCGGAATAAGAGGTCAGTATGCTGAGCGTTATGCAGCTATTTCTCCTTGGAGAGGGAAATGGGATGTGAAATTGATACAAGAAGTTAAAGTTTCTGATAATAATGCAATTCAATTTAGCATTGATTTATTAAATGCGGGTAATTTAATTAGTTCAAATTGGGGATTAGTACAACAACCTAATAATGTTCAGCCAGTTGGAGTTAATGTTATTTCTTCAACTAATGCAAATAATATTACTACTTATAATCCTGTTTATACTTTTAATCCAGAATTAAAAGAAACATTTGGTTATGATTCTAGTTTGTTGTCTAGATGGCAAATGCAATTCGGATTAAGATATATTTTCTAAAATTTTAAGAATAAATTATTACTAAAACCCTGTTAATTGGCAGGGTTTTTTTATTTTTGGAAATGAAACTAGCCAAATAAAAATTTAGTATTGCAATAGAAGAACTACTATTTTTTTGTTTTGTAAGTTCCATTCGACCAATAATATTAAGCAGATGAAGTACAAACAATTATCAAAAGAACAATTTGAAGCCCTTCATGAAGAATTTGCAAAGTTTCTAGCTTTACAACAAGTCGATGTTGAAGAATGGAATGCTATAAAAAAAAACAAGCCTGAAGTTGCAGACCAAGAATTAAACCTGTTTAGTGATGTGGTTTGGGATGATGTATTGAATAAAACAAAATATTTAGAACATTTTTCTGAGCAAAATATTAATTTATTTAAATGTGAAGCCTCAGAAATTTATAGAATAGTAGTTCAAATTAATAAACCAAAATTTAGCTTCTTTAATGATAAAGATTATAAATGGTTTATTGACAATACACAGGATAAGTCTATTACTTTTTTTAAAGGCAAAAAAAAATATGATAAGGATAGGAATGAAGAACTATTTGATCTTATCCAAAAAGGGAGTGTAATTGCTGACGGAAGGCTATACAATAGTCTAATGAAATTAATCAACTAGAAATTTTTTAATAATTAAATTTTATACAAATGGTAAAGAAAATAGTTAAATTAGTAGTGCTATTATTTATTTTGATACAATTTTATAGACCTAGCAAAAATATTTCTACAGAGGTTTCAGCAGCAGATTTTTTAAAAATTACAAATGCAAATGAATCTGTGAGTACTATGTTTAAAACCTCATGTTATGATTGTCATTCTAACAATACAGAATACCCTTGGTATGCTGAGGTAGCACCAATTTCTTGGATGGTTGCTCACCATGTTGATGAAGGAAAAGAAGAACTAAATTTTTCTGAGTGGAATACATTCTCTCAAAAACGGAAGGAGAAAAAATTAGATGAAATGATTGAGATGTTAGAAGAAAGAGAGATGCCTTTGAAAACGTATTTACCTATGCACTCTGAGGCTAAATTATCAGATGCTCAAAATCAAAAGTTAATTGATTGGATTAAAAGTTTGCAGTAGGTTTTAAGAATAATTAAATCTAATTCACGCTCTTGCCATAAAATTTTAGCAGAATTCTATATGATTTAAAGCTTTAGGGCAGTTTCAGTCTGTATTGCCTTAATCACTTTTCTACCTCTATTCACCAAGCCTATGCTACCAGAGGGAATGTTCTTTTCTATTATTAATGCCAATTCAGGATGGACCCAATCATGTTTTGTTTTTGTACCCAATAAATATAAGGTACGCATAGTATAAGCCTGTATTGCAGTTGGTTGATTGTCTATCATCCAATCAAAACCAGATGCAATAATTTTTTCTTCATGAAGATTAGAAATCATATTTTTAAAATAGATGTTTTTATTTGAGAAATATTCAAGCATTAGTAATTCGCAAATTTTTGCACATGCCCTAATACTTGCTGCTTGTTTTAAAAGCTTTAGCATTTCACAAAATTCATTTAAATGCGGAATAATAATAGCTATTTTTTTTTTGCACGTAAGTTCTAAAATTCGAGTAGAGAAAGTGGAGTTTTTATCATCGACTTGTTGTGCGTTTTCTAATAAAATAGTTAGGTAAGAAGGGTTTTTTAAACAAGAATTTATCAATAGCTTTCTAAGCTCTAATTTAGTTGTTCCTTTATTAAGTGTTTCAATAAATAGTGCTTTATCCATGTAAATAGTTGTCAATTAATAACTGAACTCCAGTAGTTGCTTTTTCTGGAATGATAGTTAAATTGTTAAAATCGTGTTGAAGTATAGATGGTTTTGGGTCAATAAAAAACAGGGGAGAGCTTACCTTTACATAGTTGACCAAACTTGCTGCTGGGTAAACTTGCATTGATGTTCCAATAATAACTAAAATATCAGCAGTACTTGTTATTTTTACAGCTTTTTCTAGTAAAGGTACATCTTCACCAAACCATACAATATGAGGTCGTAATTGGCTTCCTTTTTCACAGTTATCACCAAGAGATATGTCTTCCATCCTTTTATAAACTAGATTAGAATCTAAGGTACTTCTTGCTTTTAATAATTCTCCATGTAAATGGATGATTTTAGAGCTTCCGGCTCTTTCATGTAAGTCGTCTACATTTTGAGTAATAATGGTAATATTAAATTTATGTTCTAAATTAGCTAAAGCAATATGAGCAGCATTAGGTTGTACGTCTAATAATTGTCTTCTGCGTTGATTGTAAAAGTCTAAGACCAATTCAGGGTTATTAGCAAAGCCTCCAGGTGATGCTACTTCCATAATATCATGCCCTTCCCAAAGTCCGCCTGCATCTCTAAATGTATTGATGCCACTTTCGGCACTCATTCCTGCACCAGTAAGCACAACAATATTTTTCATATAGTTAATTTATTAAGATATTTATATTTTACTAAATCTCTCGATAAGGGTTTTAAAATTTACACTAATTTAGTTGATATTTTTAAAACAAAAAAATGACAAATACGAATATGGAGTTGCTCAACTATTTACAGTCCTTTTTAACTGAGAATAGAAAAGCTACTTTTGAAAAAATTTTGGAACAAAGAACTCGCCATTTGACTGTAGTTTTAGAAGATATTTATCAAAAGCACAATACCAGTGCGGTGGTTAGAAATTGTGATATTTTTGGTATACAAGACCTTCATATTATTGAAAATAAATACAATAGTTATGTGTCAAATCAAGTAGCAAAAGGTGCTCAAAAATGGATAGATTTTTACGAATACAATCAAGAAGAATATAACACCAAAGACTGTATCAATACCTTGCGTGCTAAAGGCTATCAGATTATTGCAACTACACCACATAATGAGTCGTGTATGCTACAAGATTTTGATATTACAAAAAAGTCAGCTTTGGTATTTGGTGTAGAAAAAGAAGGGGTTTCAGATTATATTATAAATCAAGCAGATGGTTATTTAAAAATACCCATGGTTGGTTTTACAGAAAGTTTGAATATATCAGTAGCTGTAGCTATCATTTTACAAGATTTGACTACAAGGTTAAAAAAGTCAGGCGTGAATTGGCAATTATCCAATCAAGAAAAAGATGAAAAACGATTAGATTGGGCAAAAAAGACAATTAATAATGTAGATGAGATTATAGAAAGATACGTTAGTATTCATGGGTAATAGAAATTTTTAGTTGTGAAATAAAACATCTAAGCTTTACCTTTCCTTGATTGTGGTAAATTTTTGAGTGAGGCTAAAATCCTTGAGAGATATTATGCAATAGAGGTGAATCAATAATTTTAATTTTTTTACCTCTTAATTCTATCAGTCCTTTTTTCTTAAATTCAGAAAGTAAGCGGATTGCAGACTCGGTTGCAGTACCAATAACGCTAGACAACTCTTCTCTAGTCAATATAATGTCTAAATATCCTTCAGCATCAATACCAAAAGTGTCTTTCAGAAAAATAAGTGTATCTGCCAATCTTTCTTTTACATGTTTTTGAGCCATATTAGTAATAATCATATTGGCATCACGTAAATCATGACAAACTGTTTTTGTCATTTCCATAGAGAATTTGGGGTTTGTTTTCATTGCCTCAAGAACAGTGTTTTTTGAAATGTAACAGGTTTTTAAATCTTTAAGAACGGTAGCGGTTAACGTAACAGGTTCCTCACTTAAAACTGAGCGATAGCCAAGCATATCACCTTTTTTAATAAATTTCACAATCTGCTCTTTGCCATTTTCACTAAGTCTAGACATTTTGCAAATCCCTTCTTTAATACAGTAAACACCATTTAAAATATTACCTTCTGAAAATAAAACATCTCCTTTCTTAAAATCAATAGTATCTTTGTGATTAGAAAAATTAAGAATCTCTTCTTTGGATAAAGATTTTATACTATTCAGTTCACGTAATATGCAGAGTTCACAATTACTCATGTTACAGGATTATTTTAGTATCCCAAAGATACAAAATTTATGATAATTATCATAAAAAATTAATTTATTAATAGCGTTTTTTGGAGAAATAAAATATGTCAAAAGAAACCTGTTATCATTGTGGTTTAGATTGCCTAGACAAGCAATATCAGATTGAAGATAAATGTTTTTGTTGTAATGGTTGTAAAACAGTTTATGAAATTCTAAATCAAAATGAATTAGGATGCTATTACGATTTTGAACAAAGTCCAGGTTCTATTCCTAAAGAAATAAAAGGAAAATTCAATTATTTAAATAACCTTGATATTGCTGAAAAATTACTCGAATTTAATGATAAAGAAACTTCGGTAGTTTCCTTTTATGTACCAAATATGCACTGTAGTTCGTGTATTTGGGTATTGGAAAATTTATCAAAACTACATAGTGGTATTGTTGCTTCATCTGTTAATTTTCCGAAAAAGGAGATTCGAATAACCTTCAAAAATGAGAAAATAGCACTTAAAAGTGTTGTCGAATTGATTACTTCTATTGGTTATGAACCTTATATCAGTCTAGAAGATACAGAAAGGGGTAAACATAAATCTAATAAGACCCTAATTTATCAAATTGCTATTGCTGGATTTGCTTTTGGGAATGTAATGTTACTTTCATTTCCTGAATATTTTCAAGATGACGGATTTTGGCTAGATAAGTACAAACATTTATTTCGCTTTTTAATGTTTGCTTTTTCTGTTCCTGTAGTTGTTTATTCAGCTAAAGATTATTTTATTTCTGCATATAAAGGATTAAAGCATAAAATACTAAATATAGATGTGCCAATTGTATTGGGAATATCTGTTCTGTTTATCCGTAGCTCGATTGAGATTTTTTTTGATCTAGGGCAAGGTTTTTTTGACAGTCTAACTGGTTTGGTTTTCTTTTTATTATTAGGACGGGTTTTTCAACAAAGAACTTACAGTTATTTATCTTTTGAACGTGATTATAAATCTTATTTTCCTATTGCCGTCACCAAAATTAATAGGGAAGAAGGTAAAGAAGAGAATATTGAAGTGTTTAAAGTTAAAAAAGGTGATCGATTATTGATACGAAATGAGGAATTGATTCCTGTAGATGGAATTTTAATCAATGGTAACGCCAATATAGATTATAGTTTTGTTACAGGAGAATCAGTTCCTGTTTTAAAAAAATCAGGAGACAAACTTTTTGCTGGAGGAAAACAACTTTCTGGGGCTATTGAAATGGATGTGCTACAATCTGTTCAACAAAGTTATTTGACACAATTATGGTCTAATGATGCTTTTTCGAAAGATAGTAATTTCGGAATAAAAAACCTAGTAGACACCTTAAGTAAATACTTTACCTATATTATATTAGTCATTGCTCTATTTGCAGGGTTATTTTGGTTCTTTAGAGATGAAAACCTTGTTTTTCATGTGGTGTCATCTGTTTTGATTATTGCTTGTCCATGTGCCTTGGCACTTTCGGCACCTTTTGCCTTAGGGAATGTATTGCGAGTATTCGGCAAGAGAAAATTCTATTTGAAAAATGCTGAAGGAATAGAACAAGTTGCTAGAATTGACACTATTATTTTTGATAAAACAGGAACCATAACTACAAATAAGGATACTTCTATTAATTTTATAGGAGGTGAACTAACTTTAGAGGAACAGCAGGGTGTTCGAAATTTAATTCGCTCATCAAATCATCCACTAAACAGGATGTTATATGCGTTTTTACCGAATTCAAAAGAGGTGCCTGTAATTAATTTTAGAGAAATTTTGGGTAAAGGTATTCAAGGAGAATTAAACAAAATTAATTATGTTTTAGGTTCAGCAAGTTTTATAAATACGAGTACATCTACTATAAATGAGACTGCAATCTATGTTTCTATTAATGGCGTAGTTAGAGGGAGGTATATTTTTAAAAACTCATATAGAAAAGGATTGGATACCGTATTTAAAACATTGTCTAGTAGGTATAATTTAATTATTTTATCGGGTGATAACGAAGGTGAAAAAGAATACCTAGAAAAAGTACTACCTAAAGGAACAGTATTTGTTTTTAATCAAAAACCTGAAAATAAATTAGAGTTTATCAAGCAAAAACAAGCTAAAGGAAATTGTGTGCTGATGATTGGAGATGGTTTAAATGATGCTGGTGCTTTAGCACAAAGTAATTTTGGAATTGCAATCTCAGAAAATACCAATGTTTTTTCACCAGCTTGTGATGCTATTTTAGATGCTACTCAATTTGATAAACTACCTAATTTCTTGAAATTAACCGAGCAAACCATTACAATAATTAAGGCAAGTTTTGTATTGTCATTTTTATATAATATTATAGGGATATATTTTGCAGTAACGGGTCAGTTATCACCAATAATTGCAGCAATTTTAATGCCATTGAGCTCCATTTCAGTTGTTGTATTTGTTACCCTTTTGACTAACTTTATAACGAATAAACGAAAATAGATTTGATTACAGTATCTAGAAAATAGATAAATAGATTTAATGTTTGTTAATAAAGTTAATGAAATGTTAAAAACAAAAGCAAAACATGATAAATGTCATGTTTTGCTTTTGTTCAAATTTAGTACATTTGTGGTTGATAAACCATCGAATGATAGTAATTTATTTAATGATAGGCGTAAGTATTGTAATTGCAGTACTCTTTTTGATTCTTTTTTTGAAATCAGTTAAATCGGGTCAATATGAAGATATGTATACACCATCAGTAAGAATGTTATTTGATGATGAATTAATAGAAGAGAATAAAGAAAATTAACTAAAATCAATCTAATTATTTATGGAAAAAGAACAATTTTATTATGATAATAAAATAGTTAAACTATTTTTCTGGGCAACAGTTATTTGGGGTGTTGTCGGGATGACCGTAGGTCTTATGGTCGCCTTTTTATTTTTATTTCCCAATTATATGGAAGGGATTTCATGGTTGAGTTTTGGTCGTTTACGTCCGTTACACACCAATGCCGCTATCTTTGCTTTTGTAGGAAATGGTTTTTTTGTAGGGATGTATTATTCAATGCAGCGTTTACTAAAAGCAAGAATGTTTAGTGATACATTGAGTAAAATTCACTTTTGGGGATGGCAATTGATTATAGTTGCTGCTGCGATTACATTACCTTTAGGGTTGACATCATCAAAAGAATATGCTGAGTTAGAATGGCCTATTGATATTGCAATAACACTTATTTGGGTGGTTATGGGTATTAATATGGTTGGTACAATGATAAAAAGAAGGCAACGTCATATGTACGTAGCCATTTGGTTTTATATAGCAACATTTGTAACGATTGCTGTTTTACATATATTCAATAACTTAGAAATGCCAGTTTCTGCATTTAAAAGCTATTCTGTCTATGCTGGTGTGCAAGATGCATTGATGCAATGGTGGTATGGTCATAATGCCGTGGCATTTTTCTTGACAACACCAATGTTAGGGTTGATGTATTATTTTGTGCCAAAGGCAGCAAATAGACCCGTATATTCTTATAGGTTATCAATTATTCACTTCTGGTCATTGATATTTATTTATATCTGGGCAGGACCTCATCATTTATTATATACAGCATTACCAGATTGGGCACAAAATTTAGGTACTGTTTTTTCTGTAATGCTAATATTCCCATCATGGGGTGGTATGATAAATGGTTTGTTAACACTACGTGGTGCTTGGGATAAAGTTCGTGAATCTGCAGTTTTAAAATTCTTTGTAGTGGCAATTACCGCTTATGGTATGGCAACGTTTGAAGGACCAATGTTAGCTTTTAAAAATGTAAATGCCATTGCACACTATACGGATTGGATAGTTGGGCATGTACATGTTGGAACTTTGGGCTGGAATGGCTTTCTTATTGCAGGAATGTTATATTGGTTGGCAGAAAAATTATTTAAGACCAGTTTGTATTCTCAAAAATTAGCCAATACACATTTTTGGATTGGTACGGTTGGTATTTTATTCTATACCATACCACTATATATAGCAGGTTTTATGCAAGCCTTAATGTGGAAAGAGTTTAATCCTGATGGAACATTGGCATATGGTAACTTTTTAGAGACTGTTGTTGCAATTTTACCAATGTATTGGATGCGTGCTTTAGGAGGTACATTGTATTTTACAGGTTTTTGTATATTAGCTTATAACTTAATAATGACGGCAAAAAAAGGTTCTGCTGTTGAAGATGAATTGGCAGAAGCAGTACCTCTAAAGAAAATTGGCTCAGGAAGAATTTCAGGAGAGCATTGGCATGGATGGTTAGAAAGAAGAACTGTTTTATTCACAATTTTAACAACGATTGCAATTGCAATTGGAGGTTTGGTTGAGTTTGTTCCGTTAGCATTAATAAAGTCAAATGTACCTACAATAGCTACAGTGAAGCCATATACACCATTAGAGTTAGAAGGTAGAGATTTATATATTCGTGAAGGATGTAATAATTGTCACTCTCAAATGATACGTCCATTCCGTTCAGAGGTTGAACGTTATGGAGAATACTCTAAAGCAGGTGAGTTTGTTTATGACCATCCTTTTCTATGGGGATCACGAAGAACGGGACCAGATTTACATCGTATTGGTAAAAAGTACAATTCTAATTGGCATTTTAATCATTTCTTAGATCCGATGAATACGTCACCAATGGAAGATAAAATATTGGGTATTTTTAGTGAAGAATGGGCTACACGTAATTTCATGCCTAAGTATACTTGGTTCATTAAAAATGATTTAGATTATAGTGATTTAGAAGCAAAAATGAGAGGTTTGGTAACATTAGGCGTTCCTTATTCTGAATTCGAAATAGAGAAAGCTCCACATTTATTAAGGCAACAAGCTTTAGAAATTGAGAAAGAACTAAGACAAGACCCTGAGTTTGTTGCTAATTATGGTGAAAGTCATATAGAAAAGAAAGAAGTAGTAGCTATAATTGCTTATTTACAACGTTTAGGTACAGATATTAAAAAAACAGAAACTACTGAAAATTAAGAATCATGTTAAAATATATTAAACATAATTTAGAAAGTATTGATGGTGTAGCTATTTATCCAATTATATCTTTAGTCACCTTTTTTACTGTTTTTGTAGTGATGCTATTTATCGTTTTAAAAATGAAAAAAAGTGATTTAAAAGAGATAAAAAATTTACCATTAGACGAAGATTAACAACCAATTTGACAGCTACTTATTTAAGTAGCTGTCAAACATAAAATATAAAAAAATGAGTAATAATATAGAAAATTTATCAGCTTGGCAACGGTTCGTTAAAAAGATGACTAAAGCCAATGAGCTTGGCAAAGAAGAAGATATCATGACAGATCATGATTATGATGGCATTCGTGAACTTGATAATGTTTTGCCTCCTTGGTGGTTGTACGGGTTTTACATTACCATCGCTATTAGTATTTTTTACTATATCATGATTTTTATGGGGAATTACAATCAAGAACAAGAATATGTTGATGATGTAGCTAACGGAAAAAAAGAAGTGGCTGCTTGGATGGCACAGGATAAAATTGATCACCCTGAAAAATATACAGAAGCTAAGGCATCTACAGATCCTAAAGATCTTGCAAAAGGGAAAGAGTTATTTGCATCTAAAACCTGTACGGCATGTCACTTGGCAGATTTAGGAGGAAGTATAGGTCCAAATTTGACAGATAATAAATGGGTTCTTGGTGGTGGATTTGAAAAGATTTTTAACACAATTACAAAAGGTGGTAGACCAGGAAAAGGTATGGTAGCTTGGGAGGCAAAAATTTCTAAGGAAGAAAGACAGCAACTAGCAAGTTATATTATTTCTATGCAAGGTACAACACCTGCAAAACCAAAAGATCCTCAAGGAGAATTTACTTGGCCCGAATAAATTATCAAGTACAGATTCAACTAATTGTTATTAATTAGTAAATTAGGACTGTTTTTTATGAGTTGAATGATGTTACAAATGTTGCTTAAATTAATTAATAATTGTAGTATTTTTGTAGTATTATAAACCCATAAAAAACAGTTTTTTTTGGTGTCTTATTTTATTGTAATTTTTAAAGAAAATATTTTTTGAATAAGCTTTAGAATTAGTAACCTTTAGTTAATTTAAGGTTGAAATATTTTCTACAATTAAAGAGAATGGTATAATACATTTTTAATAAAAATTTATGTCAGATCAAGGAAAAGAAGTTTTTAGAGATTCTATTGGTACTATAGATGATTCAGGGAGTAGAAATTTTATCTATCCTAAAAAACCAAAAGGAAAATTTACAAATTATAGAACCTATGTTTCTTGGGTTCTGCTAGCAATGTTATTATCTGCTCCTTTTATAAAAGTAAATGGTAATCAGTTTTTGTTATTTAATTTAGGGGAACGTAAATTTAATATTTTCGGATTTCCTTTTTGGCCTCAAGATTTTTATTTATTAGTAATATCAGTATTAATAGGTGTTGTATTTATTATTGTTTTTACTGTTATTTTTGGTCGTATTTTTTGTGGTTGGATGTGCCCGCAAACTATATTTTTAGAAATGGTATTCCGTAAAGTTGAATTTGCTATAGAAGGAGATAGACACAAGCAAATAAAATTAAGCAAGCAAGAATGGAATGCTGAAAAGATACGAAAGAAAGGATTAAAATGGTTTGTCTTTTTTGTGATTTCATTTATCATGGCAAATGTTTTTCTTGCCTATTTTATAGGTAGTGATGTATTGATACAACATATTAAAGACGGACCATTCGTAAATTTAGCTACTTTTATTAAGCTGTTGGTATTCACAGGAGTATTCTATTTTGTATTTGCTTGGTTTAGAGAGCAAGCTTGTATCATTGTTTGTCCTTATGGAAGACTTCAAGGCGTTTTATTAGATAATAAGTCAATCAATGTAGCTTATGATTATAAACGTGGAGAATCAGAAAATGGAAGAAAGAAGTTTAGGAAAAATGAAGATAGAGCCGATTTAGGACATGGTGATTGTATTGACTGTAATCAATGCGTTCATGTTTGTCCAACAGGTATAGACATAAGAAATGGTACTCAGTTAGAATGTGTAAACTGTACAGCTTGTATAGACGCCTGTGATGAAGTGATGGGTAAAGTAGGCTATGATAAGGGGCTAATTCGTTATGCATCAGAAGACAATATTGCTAAAGGTGAAAAGTTTAAATTTACTGGAAGGTTAAAATTTTATGCAACAGTTTTATTACTTTTGATGGGGCTTTTAGTTTCTTTACTTTTTATTAGACAAGATGTAGATGCAACTTTAGTAAGGTTACCAGGAAAAATGTTTTATACAGAAGGAAAGAATATTAAAAATGTATATACCTTCAAGGTGATAAATAAAACCATAAAGAATATTGAAAATATTGAATTAAAATTGATAAATCATAGCGGTACTATTGAAATGATTGGAGGCAATGTTACTGTTAAAAATCAAGACTTAGCTGAAGGAACTATTTTTATATTGATTCCTAAAAAAGACTTAAAATCATCAAAAGAAAAGATTAAAATTGGTGTTTATTCTAACGGAAAATTAATAGAAACAACCATTACCAATTTTCCAGGGCCAATTAAATAAGTCGTCAGCTGAGCGGGTGTGTACAAACAATAGATTTAAATAAAACAAAGAGACCATTGTTACACTTTATTAGCAAATTAAATTAGATATCATGAAAATAAATTGGGGAACAGGGGTGGCAATTGCAATGATTTCATTTATGGTTTTTATACTTTCATTTGTATATAAAACTTTTACAGACAGAAGTTATGATCATCATTTGGTTAGTGAAGAGTATTATAAAGATGAAGTCAATTTTCAACAAGAAATAGATGCTTTAGCTAATGCAAGAAAGTTAAAAGAACTTATTGTATTAGAAAATACAGATAATGGTATTTTGATAACTTTCCCTTCTGATGTAGCAGACAAAAAAGTTGAAGGGGTAATTGCTTTTCAAAGAGCTTCGAATATCAAATTAGACTTTAACTTACCTATCAATTTAAAAGAGAATAAACTTTTAATTCGTGATAAAAAATTGGCAAGAGGTTTGTACAATGTCAAAATCGACTGGAAGGCAGGTGCTGTAAAATATTTATATAAAGAGAAATATACATATTAGTCTTTAAATTTACTGGCTAAATATTACAATAATGCTATACACCGCTTTTATATTAGGTTTATTAGGTAGTTTCCACTGTATTGGTATGTGTGGCCCTATAGCTTTTGTATTACCTTTAGATAGATCTAGCAAGACAAAAATGGTATTTCAAACATTTTTATACCATTTTGGAAGGTTATTGACCTATGCGATTATTGGTTTAGTGTTTGGTATGATAGGTAAAGGGCTTTATTTAGCAGGGTTTCAACAGCGTTTGTCTATCTTAATGGGGGTAATTATGATTTTGACAATTATTGTTCCTGTAAATTATTTTAATCGTTTTCAAATTACAAAACCTTTGTATAAAATCATAGGAAAAGTAAAACAACAATTAGGATTATACCTTAATAAAAAGTCAAATAAATCTATCTTTCTAATCGGATTTTTTAATGGCTTTTTACCTTGTGGATTGGTCTATATGGCTTTGATAGGTTCTATAGCCACATCAAATGCAACTAATGGAGCAATTTATATGTTTCTTTTCGGATTAGGGACAGTGCCTATGATGAGTGCAGCTGTTTTAGCTGGTAATTTTTTAAAGGTTTCAATACGAAACAAAATTCAAAAAGCTATTCCCGTTTTTGTTGTTATTATCGGGTTGTTATTTATACTCAGAGGTCTAGGCTTAGGTATTCCTTATATTTCCCCTTCTGACGCTAAATTACAAATCTCTAACAATGCAGCTGCTTGTGAGTGACAAGGTTATAAAATTCTTTCATTAAGGACGAAGGAGATTTAATTTACATATTCATTCATATCTATATGAATGGAATCATTTTTAATATTCTGAAGGGTTGCTTTTAAATATAAGTAATCTTTATAGCTTAAGTGTTTATCAAAACTCAAATGCAATTTTAGAGAGGTTGATTGATGATTGATATAATTCTTTAATTCAGCAATGTCAATAATACTATCATTAATTGAGAATTTACTTTTAGTACAGTTGATGGAAAGATGTTTAGTGACACTATTATTTTTAAATTTTGTTAACTCAAATCTTTTATCCGTAATATAATTGATGTCATCAAACTGCACCATTGATAGTTTTTTAGAACCAGAATCTACATAAGAGAAATAATTAGTATCATCTTCATCTTTAGGATGCATACCTTGTTTTTTCCTTTTTTTAATCATTTTAATTAAATGAGGAACAATTTGATGCAATGTTAATTTTTTATCAATATTATAAATCCAATTTGTAGATGAAATGGCATTTTTTCTATTTAATTCAGCAACAGTATCGTTTTCGTGCAATTTTAAAAATATCCATATCTGCGAGTTGTCATAAATAGTATCTTGTATTCCGCTTACATTTAAGACAGGTAATTTCACCTCTTTCTGATTACAACTTGTAAAGCAGATAAATAGAAGTGCTATAGGCAGGAAAAATTTTAACGCATGTTTCATGACTCTAAATTTAATAAATACTCGTCAGCATATTGTTCACATAGGTCTAAAGTTTCTAGAACATGGTCAATTGTTGTTCTAGGATTTATCAAACACATACGTAAAACCACTTGATTTTGGAGTATGGTAGTAACTAATACAGCCTCTCTTGAGTTGATAATTTGTTCTGAAATATATTGATTCAGTTTATCTAATTCCTTTTCTGAGAGTTTATTTTTTATAGGATGACACCTGAAATTGATTACAGCAAGTGTAGCAGGAGAAATGACTTCCCATTTTGGACTCTTTCTCAAAATCTCTTCAAGTTCTTCCGTTAAGGAGATACTGTATTGTATAGCACTTTTAAAACTATTGAGACCAAAAGTTTTAATAGACATATAAAATTTTAAAGCCCTGAAGCGTCTAGTCAACTGAATACCGTGGTCGTAAAAATTTATTTCAGATTTATTTCCTTCAACATCACGTAAATATTCAGGTTTTTCTGTAAAAGTATCACTTAACCACTTGTGCTTTTTTACCAAAAGGCAACCCATTTCATAAGGCTGAAAAAACCATTTATGGGGGTCTACAGTTAAAGAATCTGCTTTTTCAATACCTTTTAAGGTTTGGTATCCTTTATCAGATAAAATTGCAGCAGCACCATAAGCTCCATCTATGTGAAACCATAATTTTTCTTTTTTACAAATTGCAGCAAGTTCATTTAAAGGATCTATTGTACCTGTATTAGTTGTACCAGCCGAAGCAATAAAACAAAAAGGTTGATTGCCTTGAAGCTTGTCTTTTGCGATGGCGTTTTTAAGTTTATTTAATGAAATTTTAAACTCATTATCCGTAGGGATAATACGGATCTGTTTTTTTGAAAAACCAAGCACCCTAATTGCTTTTATATTTGAAGAATGTGCTTGATCTGACAAATAGATGATAGCTTTAGAAAAGTCATCACCACACTTGACACGCCTTGCGGTTGCTAAAGCTGTTAAGTTTGCCATAGAACCTCCGCTGGTAAAAATACCACCACCTTTTTTAATAGGAAAACGAAACATTTCTAGCAACCAATGAATAGTCACAATTTCTAATTCTGCAGCTGCTGGAGATGCCTGCCATCCACCAGAAAAAACATTGAAGCCTGTCGCTAAGGTGTCAGCCATAGTACTAATATAATTACTAGGTCCAGGAACAAATGAATAAAATTTTGGATGCGTTGGCAAATCAGAATGCGAGAAAACATTATTTACGACATGATCTAATACTTTTTGAGCTTTAGTTGGCTCATAAGGGATACCTTCATGTAATAAAGCGTCCATTTCTTTTCTATCTGCTATACTTACTGGTTTAAGAGAGTCTAAACTATCAAAATGAGAAGTTAATATATCAATAACTTTATAGCCACACTCTTGCATTTCTTTTTTAGAAAGTGAGAGTGTAGTATTTAAATTTTTACTCATAAATTTACTTTTTGCAAAGCTAGATAATTTAAGACGATAACTATAAATTAAATAATGATTTTCTATAATATCAATAAAATAATTGTAATAAAAAATAACAAGTAAATTGATAGCATCATTTTCCAAAAGAGATTGGCTTTTTTTAATTCCATAAATTGAAAAGAAACATAAAGAAATTTAATTGCAGAAATGAGTAAAATGAAATACACACCAACTTTTAAATCTATTAAATTAGAAACTAATGCTGTTGTAATTGTTAAGAAAATTAATATTAGTAGTGTATATGAAATGGTCTTAGTCATCTGTTAAAAAATTAAATATAGAATTGGAAATAATAATAGCCAAATTAGGTCACACATATGCCAAAATGCAGCACCTGCTTCCATATCTTCAAGTAGTAACGTTCTTTTCTTAAGACCTTTTTGTGTAAAAAGTAAAATGACTAAGCCCACCAATACATGAATAACATGAAAACCAGTTAATAACCAATAAAAGGTAAAAAATGAATTTGAACCTAAGGTATACCCTGATTTAATTTTGAGGTAATATTCTATACCTTTTAATATTAAAAAGAGTAAACCACCAAGCATTGTTAATTTAATAAATAATGATGCTTCTTTTAAATTATTTTGTTTGAATTGATGTACTGTTACTGCCATAAAAGCACCGCTTGTTAATAAAAACACAGTATTTATAGCCCCAAAAGTGGAATTTAAATGCAACCTAGATTGATGAAATAGTTCAAGATTATCTTTACTATTAATTACCAAAATGATAAGAGCTATACCAAAGGTGATCAGTTCTAAAAAAATAAGAATCCATAGTAGTATTCCTCCTGGTGGATAGTAGATGTTTTTATAATCTATTTTTACTGTTTCCATAATTGTATATTAAGGCTGTTTACTAATTAATCCCAATCATCTAACAAACGTTTTTGTCCTTCTAATTTTTGTATTTCTGTAACATCTTGACTCATTTCTATAACACCGCGATAGATATTTTCTTTATCTCTAATTGCAAAATATCGTATATGTATCATTCTGCCTTTAAAGTTAATCCAAAATTCAGCAACATCTTTGGTTCCTGCTTTAAATTCTTCTACAATACGTAATACTAAATGCACACTTTTTGGAGGGTGGCAAAATTTCACTTCACGGCCAATAATGCCTTTACTACGCGGAAAAACACGGTCTTCACCTCGGTTATAGAAAATCACTTTATCATTTTCATCTACATAAGTAATATCTACAGGTAAAAATTTTAATAAAAGATTTACTTGCTCAGGTGTCATATGCCCTTCGTCATAATGAAATGTATTTTCAAGTGAAAAGGATAATTCTCGTTTTTTCGTATCCATACTTGGGTGTATGTATTCCTCTTCCTTTGGTGCAGGATAGGGTGTAGGGTTACTTGTCAGCATCCATCCAATTTCTTGATCTCCTTGGTAAAACTCTTTCCAGTCATCTTCGGTTAAAAGATCCATAGCATTTGGAAACAAACGAGAGTCTTCAATACCCATTAAACGTCTAATTCCATCAATTAAATAAGGAATGTTTTCACTAATTTTTGCAATATTTTTTTCTTCATTATAGGTGTTGAGCAATCTAATTTGATCACGTAATGTATCATGAAATGACCACATACCTTGACTAGGCCCTTCCCAACCATGTTTTTCTAGATAAGGAAATAACTGATTTTCTTTTCTGGCAAAGCGTTTCTCTACAGTTGTTAATTGGTTAAAAATATTGAAATATTTTTGAAAATCTACTTTTGGATCTACACTTTCTAATTCTGTTAAAATTTTTTGAAGTAATGTACCTTCTTCGTAATACACTTTTATAGGGTGTCCTTCAGGTAACTTTTCAACTTTTTGTATAAATGGATTCATATTTTATTCTATTTTAATAAATGTATTATTTTTTATAAGGTAGGAATCTTCTTGATCTATATTCCAACTTTTTTCTTGAAGTGTATTTAAACCTATGATAGAGAATTTTATTGAAAGCGTATCTTTATGTCTAAATAGTGTAATTTGCTTAAAAGTATTTTGAATAGCTGATTTTATAGGTAAATTGGGACATTTGTTGAGCTTGTAAACAGCTAACATATCATTAGAGAACCATTGTAAAAGCATGCTTAAATGTTGAGGGTCACATTCATTCTCTATTTTTAAGCCTTTTAGTAATTGGCACTTTATTTTTGTTGATGAATTGTCACATTCATTTCCGTAGGCATATAAATACCAAGACAATAAAGCTTTTTCTGGAACAGATATTTGATTTAAATAGGTGCTGTTTATTTTGTTGTTTTCTAAAACAACTTGGGTAAACTTACTATCTTTCTTTTTACAAGAAAAGAGTAGTGCACATAGAAAAAAGGTATAAATTATTTTCATTAGTCTTTACTGTTATCAACAATGAATAAAATGATAGAGATTGTAAAAGAAATTCCAGCAGCGATCAATACGTGTTTCATATAAGGCCAGTTTACAAAGCTACCAATGGAACCAATCATTGCAAGTTGTAGTCCGATGGCGAAGGCTATTTTCACTTTTTTTGTCATAAGTTCTTACTTTTATTCTACAAATGAATTATGAACTAAATTTTTTGAAATTTGTCATTTTAGTTTTTTGGAATTTTATACCATTAAGATTTATGTTTTATTCTATCATATAGTTTTGCTAAAGATTGTAACAGCTCAACTGGTGTTGTTAAAATTTCATAATGGTCAGTTCCAAACATTTGAGGTAAATAATATTTAGCATTTGCTTCTATGGCTAAGGCATATGAATTGATATTCCGTTCATTTAATTCTCTTAACGCCTGTTTTACATCATTAATACCGTATTTACCTTCATATTTATCATAATCATTAGGTTTACCATCAGAAATTAAAATCACCCATTTGTTTTTTGTGTCACGTTTGTCTAACAAAGCCCCTGAATGTCTCAATGCTGTTCCAATTCTTGTGTATCCTTCAGGCTCAACGGCTCCAATTTTATATTTTGATTTATCCCAATCCTCATCAAAATCTTTTAGGCTTAAATAAGTAGAGTAGTTTCTTGTTTTTGAATAAAAAGTATTGATAGAAAAATCAACATTAAACTCATTTAAAATTTCTCCAAATAAGATAGAAACTTGTTTTTCAACATCAATCACTCGATTGTTTGCAGCATAGCCATCGCTAGATAGACTCACATCGAGTAACATTAAAATAGAAAGGTCTTTCTCTTTTTTACGTTTAGATAAATAGATGTTTTCTGAAGGCGTATGTCCAGATTGTACATCAATATACAAATCTGTTAGAGCATCTAAATCAAATTCCTCTCCTTGATTTTGCCTACGTTGTTGCTGAAATTTATTATTTACACTACTTAACATTTTACGTAAGCCTAGTAGGGTAGAAGCATTATCCTTTAACGTTTTTTTATAATATGAAAGGTTGTTTTCTTTTAGTGTTTTTGGGTATACTTTACAGAAATCTTCTTTGTATTGACGTTTACTATAATCCCATTCATCATAAGAAATATAATAGTTTTCTGTATTGATTGTTGTACTTTCTGCTACGGTTGTATTCTCTACAAATTCTGCTTGATATACAGAATGTGATGTGTCGTCAACACGTACTGTATATTTCATATTTAATTCTTCTAGTGCTTTACTATGTTCGTCTAATTCATCGTCTCCATCAAAATCTCGCCAACCACCATCCCATTCCTCAGCGGTATCAATTTTTTCAAAATCATGTGTCATTACATAATCTTCTTGTTGCTTTTGATCTATTTGTAGTGATACCATTTCTTCAACTGGATTTGCTTTTAAAATGGTTTGAATTTCATCTGCTACTGCTTTTTTAGCTTTTTCATTAAAATTTTTTAAAGATGGTTTGTCTGAGTCGGTTTCTGAACTGTTTAGCATCCATTTTCCATAAATAAAACTATAGTCGGCCAGAATTTTATCTGTAGATTTTGAATTGTAAAGATCTAGTAATTGTTGATGGATGTTATCTACTACAGGAAACTCTTCAATTAAAACACTTAAAATTTGTTTAGATACTGTTAGTGCTTTTTCTTGAGATTCTTCTAGAGAATGTTCAATTTTACCTTGCCAGTTTAAATTTAATTTTTTTTGAATTGATAAGTACAATACCCGAAACAGGTAAAAGGAAAGATTATCTTCATAAGTTGTGAATTCTGAGAATAGAGTAGGGAAGAAGAAGTTATTGTTTTTATAGCCACCTTCTCGTTTTGCAGGATAAATATCAATTGATTGCCCTGTAATTGCTCTTGCTAAAATACTGAGACGTGGTTTTATATCAACTAGTTTTACTGTTTTTGAATCAGCTTCAAGTGTCTCTTGCTTTCTTTTTGTAAAGAAGCTTGCTATTTTACCATATATGTATTCGTCTAAAGCCATTTTCTCATTCTAACCTTCTAAAGGGGAGGAACTTATTGAGTTTATATCATTAAATTACATAAATCACGTAAAGCCTCTATAATTTCTAAATCATCAGTTAAGGGTTCTACTATAGCAACTTCAACTGATAAGCGTTTAGGTAAACCACTATGAATTAATTTTGCGGCATCTACCAACAAACGTGTAGAAACTGTTTCTGTTAACCCTAATTCTGTTAGGTTTCTAATTTTTACAGCAATATTGACTAATTTTTTAGCAATACCAATTTCAATTTCTGTTTCATTAACTAAAATTTCTGTTTCAATTTTTTCATTAGGATAGTCAAATGTCATTGCTACAAAACGTTGTCTAGTTGATGGTTTTAATTCTTTAAACCCACGTTGATATCCAGGATTGAAAGAGGCAACCAGCATAAAGTCTTTATGTGCTTTTACTGTTTCTCCTAATTTATCAATATATAATTCTCGTCTATGATCTGTTAAAGAATGGATTGCAACAATCACATCAGGTCTAGCCTCAGCAATTTCATCTAAATAGATGATTGCTCCTTCTTTAACAGCTGTAGTTAAGGGACCGTCTAGCCATATTGCTTCAGAGCCTTTAATAATAAACCGACCAATCAAATCAGTTGAAGAGGTTTCTTCATGGCATGAAATAGTGATTATTTTCTTGTTTAGTTTATGAGCCATGTGCTCAATAAATCTAGATTTTCCAGTACCTGTTGGACCTTTTATTAAAAATGGAATTTTATTGGTATAAGAATGTTCGAAAACTTCAATTTCTTTTCCTATTTGATGATAATAAGGTGCTTGAATCATTAGCTTAATATTTGTTACAAAGATAAGTAAAACTGAGGTCTTATTCACTATAAAAAGATAAATTTATCTTTTTATAGTGAATAAAGAAAATGCCAGAGAAAAGATGAAAAATTCTTTAAGCTCTGGCAATAATCAAACTAAAATAATTTTATTTTGAAGAAGGCGTATAAGAAAATAATTTTGGTTTAAAGGTGAACATAATCCAGCCCCAACTATTATTCTCATCTTTATCACCATTTTTTAAAACCTCCATAGTATCAGTAGCAAACATCGTAGAGTAGCCAGCACTTAAAGTAATATCTTTTGCAATTTTATAACCTAAATTCAGATCAATTTCAGTTCCTAAATTGGCACCCATTTTTGTTCCGATATTATTGTAAACCTTAGCAGGAGCAGAGAAAAAATGAGGAATTAATTTTGCTGAAAATTTATCTTTTTTATAGGCTAACATAAAATTGAGATCAGTTAAGCCGACAGAGCCACCGTGGTTTCCTACATAGAAATAATCCATCCAACCATTAAATTTATGATTGGTACCAAAAAGAGGGGCAAACGAATTTACATCACTAGAAACATCATTCATATCTTTGCCAGAGAGGTATTCAAAACCCAATCCTGCAGAAAAATTATCAGATATTTTATAAGCAGCATTTCCTGCAAAATAAGTAGCACTTACATCTTTATCTAAAGAAGACCCTGTTTGAAAATAAGCAGCAGTGTTAGCACTAAATTTTCCTGATTTATAGGTTAGTCTAGGTCCAATAGTTTGCATATAATCAACAGTTTGGTTACCAGAATTAATATATTCAACACCTGTGTTTAAAAGTAAAAAACTCAAACCTAATTTGTTAAAATCACCATGATACCAAGCGTATTGAAATGATTTATACCCTGCGGCATTACTATATAAATTATCTGTACCAGATTGAGAGTCTGCGTTTAAAGCTAAACCTACGTCTAATTTATTGTTTTTATTAAATAGATGTTTAACGATAACAGCATCATGGCTTCTGGCTTGTTGAGCCCAACCTACATTACCAAATATTCTATGATCATCATAGACAATTTCTTGACGCCCCAATTTTACTGAAACTTTGTCTGTTAGTTTTACAGTAGCCCAAGCTTCATGTAAAGCGGTAGCATTGTCATCACTGGCTAAAGTACTTACATCACCCCAAACTCTAACATTTTGCATAGAAACATAGAGTTTTAATTTATTATTTTCATAGCCAAAATTTAGTCGAGTACGTTGCGATACAAAATTAGAGCCATCAGCATCTGTTGGGATTAATGTTTTATAGCCATGTTTGTTTTCATAACGTGGTCTAATTTCGGCAGACAGATCAAATTGTTGTGCTGTTATGCTTGTTACCATAAGAGTAACTAAAGCTGTTAAATAAATTATTTTTTTCATTGTTTTTGCTATTTATAATTGTTAAAAATTAAATGTTGTTTTTATAAAATATGATTTCCCCCATAGTTGTATATTTCTTTCATGAGCAACACCAATCTGATTTACATTATTAATATCTGTAATATCAAAAATATTTTTTGCTCCAATAGAAAGAGCTATTCTATTTTTATAAAATGATTTCTGTAATGAAATATCTAAATTGTTAAAACTTTCTCTACTAGTCTTTTTTAGGATGTCTATACTGTTTTCTTTTTCAATATAATGTCCATCTCTTTTACCGGTATATTTGTAAAAAAGATTAAAGTTTACTCCATATGGTTTGTAAGAATACACAATAGATCCAGTAGCAGAAGGTGTAAACATAAATTTATCAGAATTGAATTCAGAGGTGTATTCTAGATATCTTCCTAAATAGGAGAGTCCTAAGTTACATTGCAAATCTTCAAAAATTTTGTACTTGACTTGTACACCATAATTTTGAGATTTCATTTTATTTAAATTGATATAATGTCTTTCAAAATTCACCAATTCACTTAAGCCGATTAAATCTTTTATTTCTGTATAACTAAAAGAAGGTTCTATGGAAATAAAACTGTTATTAGAAAGTGTTTTTGTGAATGAATAGTAAAAATTGAGACTATGTGATGCTTCAAGTTTTAAATCTTTATTTCCTGAAAAAGTGTAGGTAACCGGACCAAAAGTTGGTGTCCAATCTAGATACAATTCTTTGATGCTTGGAGCCCTATAACCATTACCATAAGCAAATCGTATGGCATTGTTATTATTAATTTTATATTTTAAATTCAATGCTGGTGACCATAAACTTTTAAAAGTACTATTGTAGGTATATCTTAAAGCTGGTTGGACTTCTAATCTATCGGTTAACTTATAATTGATACTAGAAAAAACTGACGTGTTTTGAATATGTTGTTTCTCATTTAAAATTCTATTTCCTTTGCCATAATCTAATTCGTATTCAAGACCAATAAGAAAATTAATCTTATTTTCAGGATTACTATCTGCATATTGTCCTTTAAGAAAGAAAGTGTCAAAGTAGTTACCATTTTCATTAGGATTATTTTCTATTAGTGTACTTGAATTTGTAGTTGGTTTAAATTTATAAGAAGTGTCAAACCTGTCATAATTTAAATAGGAAGCTGTAAAGTCTAAATATTGATTGTTTTTTAGTTTACCTTGAAGGTTAATACTATTGTCAAACCTACGTGTAGTATAATCAACATCTGTTGCTTTTTTTCGTTTTACCTCACCTAAAGTTTTTACAAGTTCTTCTGAGAAATTATTTGAATAATGCAGTCTAAAATTACCAATATTTCTAATGAATTTAAAACGATGATTGTACTGTCTCTTAGTTGGCCAATTTAAAGATCTTGTATTGTTATTATCAGTATTTAAACCATTGAAATAATAATACCCACCACCAAATTTCAATATGCTTTTCCCTATTTTAATGCCTAAATGAGCATTAACATCTTTTACTTCTGTAGTTTCATAATACCCAGACAAACCTCCTGTAATTACTTTTTTTTGTTTTTTTTTAGTGATTAAATTGATAGTGCCTCCCATAGCATTTGTACCATAAAATACAGAAACTGGACCTTCAATGACTTCAATTCTTTCAATATCTTCTAAGTTAATTTGATTTAAGTTTAGCACACCGTTTACTCTTCCAATTAAAGGTACACCATCAATGAGAATTTTTACATTTTCTTTTGACACACCATTCAATTCTATACCAGCTCCAAAAACTGGATTAAAAGAAAAGTCCATATTTAGTTCTTGTCGTAACAAGTCAGTTAAATTTGTAGCAGCCTTTGCTATTATTGTTTTAGCATTGATTATTTTAACTTTATAAATTGCATTCTTTTCGCTTGTTGGTGTAAACTGAGCGGTAACTACAACTTCATCTAATTGTTCTGTTTTGGTTGTATCCTTTTTTTGTTCTTGAGCTGATAACAGATTAAAACAAAGCAACAATAGTCCTAAGGATATTAATAATTCCTTCATTATTTTAGTTTAAAGAATAATCAATCGGTAGTTTTTAACTACCGATTGATTTAGTTTGATTATTTAGATTAATAAATATCGTGTGTAGTATTATAAACGTTAAATTTTCCTGTTGGGTTTTGTACCCAATCTCCTTGAATGGTTTGTTTTAATTTTAAGGTTTTATCATTATAAATTAAGATTGCAGCTTCTTTACCCATAAAAACGGAAATCCAAACTTCATTTCCTGCTTTGTTGTATTCCATATGAACCATTCTGCCATCAACACCTTCTGGCATTGTGATTGTCTTTTTAAGTTCCATAGTTTGTGTGTCAAAAACATCAACACTAGAATTCAATTTTGCATCAGGGTTTAAAGTTCTATCAACCCATAGATGTTTAGATCTTGGATGTGACTTTACAAATAGTGCACCACCACCATTACCAGAAGCTTTGAGTTCTTTTACAACGGTCCATTGTCCTTCACCAGGATTGGTTTTAATGAGTGATAATTTATTTTCACCTAAGTGAGAAGTTACCCAAAGATTCCCTAATTTATTTTTGATATTTGTTCCCCTTCCAGGATGTGGCTTGATACCCGTTTCAATAATTTTAACCAATTTTTTATTGGGAACGTCAATTACAACAATTTTATTACTTGCATTTGCCGCAACTAAGAAATAATGCCCAGTTGAATCAAAACCGCCATCATGTAAAAATCTTGCAGAAGGAATTTGAGTCATTCCAGGTTTTTTAGGATCTGTATAATCAACAATCCATACCATACCAGTTTCTTTTACATTACAAATCCAAACAGGATCTGTATGAGAAGCTACGATGGAAGCAACACGAGCTTCTTCTATAAACTCTTTATCACCATCACAAGCATTTCCAGCAGTTGGTGTAACACTTATTGGTTTCAATGTTTGAGCATCTAAAATAGCAATATGACTTGGGCTATACCCTCCAAACACTAAATATTTATCTTCAAAGCCTTTATATTTTGATACTTCTACTGATCGAGAATCAAAACCACCTTTAACTTCCGCAACGATAGTTGGTACTTTTGTATAGGTATCAATCATTGTAATTTTTCCATCTCTACCTACAGAGTATATATATCTTCCAGAAGCAGAAGTTCTTAAAATATGAACTGCAAATCCAGTAGGGAGCACTACTAATTTTTCTTTAGTATCACCATCAATAATTGCAACTTTTCCTGCATCTCTCATAATGACACCAAAGTAGTTGTCAATATTTCTACTATGTTCAGGTTTGGTAGGTCGGTCAGCAACAGGAATAAGCAATTTCCAAGAATCGGTCATTTCTTTAAGACCATATGCAGGAACTACAGGAGGGTCAACTTGTAAGAAACGAGTCAATAATTCAATTTCTTCCTCTTTTAATATTCCTTTCCATTCTGGCATTCCACCTGGTGTACCATTTTCAATAAATGCTCTAATTCCACCAACACCTAAAGCTTTTGTTGCTGCAGCTTTACCATCACCATCAGGTAATAGTGAAGGTCCTGTTGCTCCTTTACGTGAAGAACCATGGCAACCAGCACATCTGTCAAAGTATATCGCTGCACCTTTTTCCATCTCAGCATCGGTTATACTAATTTCATTAGAAGCAGTTTCTTCACCTTTTTTCTCATCTTTTACTTCTGTTTTTTTTTCATTTTTACAACTAAAAGCTAATGTTACAAACAAAAGAATTAGTATTAAATTCAGTTTTTTCATTTTTTTAAGATTTAAGTATTGATTTTAGTTTTAACAGCATAAGTATGTTGCTAATTTTTATGAGTAACAAAAGTAACATAGATTGTGTTGAATAAATATGATTTATGTCATAAAAAGACAATCTTATCTTTTTATAATGAAATATATAAAAGAATCAATAGGTAGGGTAAGGATAGTTAGTTTAGTTATATATTTAGAACATGTAAAATAATTTTCAATAAAAATTTATCCTACTAGGTTATAAAATGCCTTCAAGCAGCTATTTTGACGGAAGAAGCTCTCGTGGTTTTAGGTTGGCATTTCTTTGGGAGAGGTCGGAACTGATTTTCGAAGTTCCAAGTGAGGTAAATTACAAATTTAGATTTTTGGATCTTAGACCAAAGCGTGTATTTAGATTGACTAGGTATGAAACTAGTGAAACACCTTTAGGGCTCTGCCTCTGGGGTAGTTGGTTTTAAGATTTTTTTATTTCATAATAATTTAACCCAAAGATAGCTCATACCAATTTAAAATATAAGAGATTATACTTTGCTGATTAACAATCGTAATATGAACGTCGTTTAAGCGTATAACTCTATAAAAAGGTTTACACCTTACAATTAAAGTTGTATTTACATTTTGTACGCTAGTGTCTATGAAGTTTATTAAAAAAACCAAAGTCATCAAAGTAAAAGAACTTTAATGACTTTGGTTAATAAATACAGTTTCTTTTAGTGCTACTAATCCTCTACAAGTTCATTTACTTCTAAGGCTTCATCAGTCGGTTGACCATGTTTAAAAAACTCAATAATATAAAGTGTTATTCCAACAATAAATAAGGTAGCCATAATAATAAGAACATAGAAGTGAATTTCAAGATCTTTTTGAACGGTCATAAAATCCATTTTCATTTTACGTTCCATATAGACTTGTGCAACACCAGCGACACCAAAAGCAACTGTCATACCAATCATACCAATATTTGAAATCCAAAATGCCATTCTACCTCTTGCTGTATCATAGAATTTTCTTCCTGTCATGTTTGGTAAAGCATAGCTAATAATTGCAAAGACAATCATTGCATAGGCTCCCCAAAAGGCTAAATGTCCATGCATTGCAGTTACAATTGTACCATGGGTATACAAATTAGTTTGTGGTAGTGTATGTGCGAAACCAAGCAAGCCAGCTCCAATAAAAGATACAATTGCAGAGCCAATGGTCCATAATAATGCTGTTTTATTTGGATGTTTCTTCTCTCCTTTGCGATACATATTTACGGCAAATAACGCCATAGCTAAGAAAGCTAATGGTTCTAAAGCAGAAAAGATACCACCAACAATTAACCAAATTTTATTTACACCTATATAATAGTAATGATGCCCTGTACCTAAAATACCAGATAAGAAGGTTAATCCTACAATTACGTATAACCATTTTTCAATAACTTCACGGTCAACACCTGTTAGTTTGATCAATAAGAATGATAAAATACCACCCATAATCAATTCCCAAACACCTTCAACCCATAAGTGAACAACCCACCATCTAAAGAATGAATCGAGAACTTGACTATCAAAATCTATCATTCCTGGTAAGTAGAGTAGTGCTGCAAATAAAAGCCCCATAGACATTACAAGAGCTGTTGTTGTTTTTCTTTTCCCCTTAAATAAAGTAATAAGAATTAAGGCCATAAACAGTAATACGTTTACAACAACTAGATAATCTAATGGTCTTGGTATTTCTAAAAATTTTCTACCTTCCCAATAATTAAAGTGATAACCAACTATTGCTGCTACACCAACAAGAGCTAATGAGATTAATTGAACATAAGCCAACTTTACACTTACCAATTCATGTTGTGCTTCTTCTGGAATAATGTAATACGCAGCCCCCATAAAACCAGACAATAGCCAAACTACTAATAGGTTTGTGTGTACTGCTTTTGCTGTGTTAAAAGGAATCCATTCATGTAAGCCATCCATTCCTGCATGGGCAAAGCCCATAATTAGACCATAGATTAATTGTAGTGATAATAATAGCATTGATAAAGCAAAAAACCAATAGGCTACCTTTTGTGATTTATATTTCATGATGTGATTGTTTAGTTGTTAGATTTATCTTTTGCTAATGGAGAAACTACTGTTTCAAATCCGTTTAAATCGATTTCTCCAATCCATTTAAAAAAGGCTACCATATCATCGGCTTCAGCCTCAGACATATTATAGGCTACCATCTTTCTACCTCTTGGTTGCCATGGTTGTTCAGACATTAATGCTGCTTTAATATAAGCATCGCCTCTACGTTCTACTACTTTAGTTAATTCTGGAGCATAGTAACCTCCTTCTCCCATAATGGTATGACATCCCATACAATTGTTTGATTCCCAAAGTTTTTTACCCCGTACGACTGCTTCGGTAATATTTTCTGAGTGAGATTGGTCTTGAGCTTCTCCTAATGAATACACAGTTAATCCTATAAAAATTAGAAATGTAACTACTGTACCACCCAAAAAAAACGCTCGTGCTTGTTTTTTTGATAACATAATAGATTGGTTTAATTTAATTAATTATAAAAAGACTAATATATCTTTTAATGTAACAAATGTATTAAGGCCTTTTAAATAAAAGCATGATTTTTGTCATATATGTTACATAAATATAAAGTTTAAAATAAAAGATAAATTAGTATTTTATGATGTAGGTTTATAAAAAAAATATAACTTTGCGGCATTAAATCAAATTTGTTTGAATAAAAATACTTTTAGCATATTATTTACATTTCTATATATAACAGCAATGTTACGTCCATTAGCACCTGTAATTGTATATTATGCAAATTACGATTATATTGCAGCAGAACTCTGTAAAAATAGAGATAAGCCAATTTTAGACTGCAACGGTATTTGTTATTTAAATGAGATGATTGCTGAGGATAATACTCAATCTAATGGAGATCCAATAAGTACTGTGCCATTAAATATAAATGATTACCCTATTTCTACCTTAGATTTTTACAAATATAATTCTTTATTTGAAGTTGATATTGAAGAGCAAATAAAGCCTATTTATAGAAAAGACTTCGTTATTAATGATTATACCATAGATATATTTCATCCACCACAATTTATTTAGTTTTCTACTCACATATCGTAAATTGATTTGTCAAAGAAGTTTGATGAAAATAAGGTTTGTGTTTTCTAATGCAAAAGAAATATTTACCCAAAATTACTTTATTGAGTGCTGAAAACCACTAACTGAAAGTTTACATCCGTAAGCTAAATTTCAAAATATTATATAAAATAAGTTTTAGCATAATTTATATGTTTAAGCTTAAAACATAAACAAGAAAAGCTATGCAATTTGTAAGCTGTAGTTTTACTTTATATAATAAAAAAAAGATAAAATAGAATTTGATTATTGTTGATTATTACCCAGAAAGAGGGTGATTACCTCTTTTTGGGTTTTATAATTAAGAATTACAAAATAATAAAACCAAAGCAATGAATAAAAATATATTATCACTGTTGATGAGTTTGATAGCATTATCAATTTGGTCACAGAGAATTACGGTAGAAGGGAGAGTAATAAGTGCAGAAAACAATGAACCGATTGAAGGAGTTCACATTAATTCTAAAAACTTAGCTAAAGGAGCAATAACAAATAAGAAAGGACTATTTACATTATATGATGTAGAAAAAAATGATTTACTAGTTTTCACTCATATAGGGTATAATAGTCAAAAAAGTAGTGCGAATGAGAACATGATTATAACCATGAATGAAGCAAATATTGATTTAGACATGGTTGTTGTTAGTGCTTCTCGAACTTTACAGAAACGTAAAGAATTACCTGTAGCAATTTCTTCTATTTCTCGTAAAGTGTTGGATGAAGTAAACCCAACCTCAATAGATCAAGTCTTGAATCAAAAATCAGGAGTTCACATGATTGATTTAGGAAATGAACAACATATGATGGCTATTCGGCAACCTATTTCGACAAAAAGTTTATTTCTCTATTTAGAAGACGGTATTCCTATTAGACCAACAGGAGTTTTTAACCACAATGCATTATTAGAAATGAACATGTTGGCTACTGAAAGTATAGAAATTATTAGAGGACCTTATTCTTCATTGTATGGAAGTGAGGCTATTGGTGGGGCAATTAATTTTATTACAGAGAAGCCTAGTAAAAAGCTGTCAGGTAGAGTAGGAGTCAGAGGACATACCGATGGTTATTTAAGAGGAGATTTTAAAATTTCTAATACTTTTGGAAAAACAGGTGTTTATTTAGGTGTTTACAAATCTGAAATCAAGGATGGAATACGTGACTATGGAGATTATGATAAGTTAGCTATAACAGGAAAGATTACCCATCAGTTTTCCGATAAACTAGATTGGTCTAATACATTAACTTATATAGATTACTTTAGTGAGATGAGCGGTAGTTTAGATGAAACTAAATTTAAAAATAAAGATTATTCATCATTTCACACTTTTACATTTAGAGATGCCAAAGCCTTACGGTTTAATTCAACATTGAATCAACAATGGAATGATAAAAACATTACTACTCTAAGTCTAGTATTTAGAGACAATACGATGAAACAAAACCCTAGCTATAGAATTGCTAGCGATACTGATTTTGGAACTACTACAAAAGGAGAATTAAATAATAATAGTTTTAAAACTTTTGCAATTTATGCACAGCATAATTTTAAGTTTGATGTTTTGAAATCAAATTTAATTGTAGGAGCTAATTTTGATTCTAGTCCTAAAACTTTTGAGGCAGAAATATTAGATGTATCTCGTAATAATTTGGGTTTTTTCGATTCATATACTGCAACAGGTGTTTATAAATCAGATTATGAAACAGATATAAAAAATACAGGATTTTATCTTACTGGTGATATAGAACCCTTTAAAGATTTTAAAATTAATGCAGGTATCAGATATGATATTTATAGTTATGATTTTAGAAACGGATTAGATGATGCCTCTGATTATTCTTCTGCAGATGCGAAAGAAACATTTACTGCAGTTACACCTCGTATAGGTTTTGTCTATAATTTTACAAAAGGAATTGGCCTTTATAGTAATTATAGTGTTGGGTTTATTCCACCAAGCATAGGCGATTTATTTAGAAAAGATGACGTACCATTGCTAGACCCAACAACCTTTAATAATTTAGAGCTTGGTGGCTGGGTGAGCCTGTTAAATAATAGATTATATCTTGATTTTGCTGTGTACTCTTTAAAAGGTAAAGATGAAGTGGTTTCTGTATCTACTAAAATAAATGGAATTACGGTTAGAGAAAATAAAAATGTAGGAGAAACAAAACATACTGGTGTTGAATTTGGAATTAATTTAAAACCAATTGAAGGCTTACATATTAGATATAATAGTGCCTATTCTAAGCATGAATATATTAGTTTTGTAACAAAAATAGTTGATGGTCAGCCAACCAAAGATTATAGTGGTAATAAGATGCCAGGAGCTCCTGAATGGGTGTCGAATTCAGGAATTGATTATAAACCATCTTTTTTTAAAGGTTTTAGAATAGGTGTAGAATGGCAACATGTAAGTGAATATTTTACGGATGATAAAAATAAGTTTACTTATGAAGGCTATGATGCTTTTAATGCTAGATTGGGTTATGATATAAAACATTTTGGAATATGGATGAATATTATGAATTTATCAGATGACTTATACGCTACAAGAGCAAATACCGCTTGGGGAAGAACAACGTATACGCCTGGAATGCCAAGAACTTTTATTTTAGGAATAAATTATAATTTTTAGTATTTAATTAGAATTAATGTTTTGGGGAAATACATTTGTATTTCCCCTTAAAAAAAGTAAAGATTATGAGATATAGTAATTTAGTGTTTTTTTTTATATTACTGCAATTATCTTTTTTTTCTTGTAAAGAGAAAAATTCCTTAATTGATAAAGAAGAAGGTATAAACGTTAAGAATGAACTTTTTAAAGATACCATCTATAAATTAACAGATTCAAAAGTGAATTCTGAAGGTGTATTTATATTTAACTCAGGTACAGAAATTTTGATGAATTGGACAGAGTGGAGTAAGGAAAGCAATAAAAATATATTGAAGTTTTCATTTTTTGATACTATTTCTCAAAAATTTATGAAACCAATTTCTATTCCTCCTTCTAAAGGGTTACAGATGCATGCAGAAAGTATGGCTAAAGTCGGGGTTACTGCTGAAGGAGTTCTCTATGCAATTTTTAGATTGAAATCAAAGTCTAGAAAAACGATGTATGGCGGTACAATGTATTATACTATTTCTGCGGATAAAGGAAAAACATGGAGTGATAAAATTAAATTGGTAGCTGATGAAAGTTCAGATAGTCAAAGCTTTTATGATATTTCTATTCTACCTGATGGAGAAATAGGAATTACATGGCTAGACAGCAGAAAACCAATCCATAAAAATAATAAAGGGAAAACACTATATTTTGCAAAGACAAATACTGATAAAGGGTTTTATAAAGAAATACCAATTGCTGGTTCAACTTGTGAATGCTGCAGAACAGATATTTATATAGATAAGAATAAAAAGATACATGTGGCTTATCGTAATATTATAGAAAAAACAGAAGATTTTTCAAATACTAATTTTACCTTAAGTGATGTTGAAATTAGAGATATGTATTATGTTTCATCTGATGATAATGGGAAAACATTTTCAAAACCAATACCTATAAGTAATGATAATTGGCATATGAATGGATGTCCTCATACTGGTCCATCACTGGCTCAGAAAGGTTCTGACTTAGCAGCAGTATGGTTTACAGCAGCAAATAATACTAAGGGAATTTTCTTTACTACCAAGAATAATGGGAAGTTTAATGAACGAAAATTATTAAGTGCTGAAGGACGTCATCCACAAATGATTGAGGCAGTAGGGAAGTATTTTGTTGTTTATGAAATGTATTATGAATTAGAGGATATTGGTTACACTAAAATAGTGTTAGAAGAAATAAAATCTTCAATAAAAGATAAGATTAAAAGAGAAGTAAGTGATTTAAAAACCAATAATAATCACGCAGTTATTAGTTCAATTAATGATTCAACAATCTTAATTGCATGGATAAATAAAAATACAAGAAATCCAAGATTAGTTTATAAGTTGATGTCTAATACCAATTTAAACATATAACGTTGTATATAACAATTTCTTTTTCAAAATATTATCGTTAAAATTATATCGTAACTATGGCTATGCTAAAATATTTTGTCTCAACCTTGCAAAAAATAATAGCAATTTTATTTTACGACATCAAATATTTAAATTGGTATAAGTAATAAAAAGGCTGTCTCGAATAGAAAATCTATTTTTCGATACAGCCTTTCAAACTAAAATAATCAAAAAATGCAAATTTACATCATCAAATGATTCTGTAAATTAAAATTTTGTTAACGTAAATCCAAAATTACCAGAATAAGGTTCACTTTTACAACACAAATGTATAATAAGTAGTTCTAGTAAAAAATGACATTTGTCATGTGTGTTATCATAAGTATGCAGAGTGTTAAAAATCTTTTTTACGTAATTTCATTTTCATTCTAGCTAATGGCAAAATCACCCATAAGCAGAGTACTAAAAATGAAAGAAATGATCCTGTTTTTGTACCAAAAAAATCTTTAAAAACAGCACCAGTATAACCTAACAATACAGAAATATCAAGTTTTAATAAAATCAATATTCGAGAGAGATCTATGGGGTTAAACATCGTAGCGAATAAAGAGAATTTGTCTAAAGGATATTCATTAAAAGTAATTAAAGAAATCATAAACAATCCATCATAAATAACAGCCAAGAATAACCACAATAAAATGGCATAGCCAAACCCTTTTATTTTATTTTCTGTAGATAGAGCTATGTTATAAGCAAGTGCAACAAAAATAAAGTTGAGAAATGACCCAACTAAGATCAGTAAACTAAAATCAAAAATTGCTGTAGATTTAGACAGTCCGTATATCATAAAAGGAATACCTAATCCTAATACTAGGCTGAGGGTTAATGATAATGAAATACCTAAATATTGCCCTATGAAAATTTTACTTCGTTTAATAGGTTGAGCTAGTAGAAGTTCAGTAAATTCTTTAGAGTTGTAGTAGTACATTACTCCAAATATGGTTCCGATTAAGGGGGTTAAAACTATAATAATATTCATTAAAGTAATTACAGCTTTGTTCATGTCATTATTTAAAAATAAGAGCACAAAACCTAGAAATAAATAGAAAATAAAGTAAACATAACTCCATCTACTACGTAACAAATCATAAAAACTATATTTTAATATTTTAAGCATATTATTTAGATATTAAGTTGGCAATTGCATGCTCTAAGTTTGGTTGATTTGTTTGTTGTTTAAGCTTAGCAACACTTCCTTTAAAGTAAATTTTTCCATCCAATAAAAATACAATTTCATCAGCCATTTCATCTACAAAACTCATAATATGTGTTGTTATTAAGATTGTTTTTCCTTTTTCTTTTTCTTTGACAATAAGTTCTTTAAGGTGGATTAATGCAATGGGGTCTAGGCCTGTTGTTGGTTCATCAAGTATAATTAAATCACTATCAAACATAAAGGTTAACACTAAATTTACTTTTTGTTTTGTTCCGCCAGACAGATTACCCAATTTTTTATTTAAAAACTCTTGTAACCCAAAAAGGTCAATTAAATTTTGTTCGTGAGCTTCTTTTGGACGTAAATTTTTAACCATGTTAATCAGTTCAATAACTGATAGGTTAGCTGGGAAGTTGGCAATTTGGGGTAAATAGTTTAAGTTGTTTCTATAATCCCATTTTTTTAGAACAGATTTTTTAGCAATTGAAATGGTACCTTTATTAGGTATGACCATACCTAATAAACATTTAATCAAGGTAGTTTTACCTGAGCCATTTGGGCCTAAAATAGCAAATATACCACCTTCTGATCCTTCAGGGTTAATGGTTAAATCTAAACCATCTAAAACGGTGAGTTTTCCAAATTTTTTATGTAGGTTTTTTATTTCTATCATATGAGATATGAATTACAAGAATTAGCACAAATTGTTTTCATAATTTTTATGTTGCTCTCTATTCTAAAGGGTTTATGGGTTTCATTAATGGTTTATTATCCATTAAGTTATCTGGTGTAAAAACGGGAGAAACTTTTTCAGAAAAATTAATAATATCAACAAATAAACTTCGTAATAGTACTAATGTTTCTGGAGTTTTGTTTACAACATATGAAAATAATTTTACAGGCCTAAAGGGTACATCTCCAATACCATTTTTATCAAGATCGTAGCCAGTATATTCACTCCAGTAATTGGCTTCAAATTTATTGTCGTTTAATCTGCTATTATAAGATAAATCAAATGCATTGTGCATAAAATTATTAAATTCAAAAACATTGGTATAACAGCCCCCTGTAAATTTTAATGCCCATCCGTTTCTAATAAAATGATTATTTTTATAATTGATTCGGTTACAACCATCAATGTTTATACCTGTAGTATTTTGTTCAAAAATATTTTCATAAATTTCAGCATCATTAATTTCTTTTAAGAGTAGGCCGTATGCAGCAGTACCCCAATTGTAATGAAAGGTGTTATGATGCATTTTTATAAACTTAGAAAACATTACAGCAACCCCAGCTCCATTAGTTTTAAATTCATTATGATGATATTCATTATAGTGAGAAAACATAAAATGCAAACCATACCTAATATTATTCTTACTTGTATTGTTTGAAATGAAACTTTTATTTACAAATTCTAAATAAATACCATCTCTCATCCCAGTAATGGTATTTTGTTCAATCCTTAAATTTTTACACTTCCATACATGTACACCATTTCCTGAACTGGTTTCATCAATGGCATTGCCTGTTACTTTGTTATTCTGAATTAAACCATATTTAGAACTTTGTATAATGAATCCATAAAAAACATTATTCAATAGATTATTTTTTAATGTGAAATTTTTACTGTGTGAAACAAAAATAGCAGCAATTTCTTTGGTGTAACTCATTCCGATATTTATAAATTTAAAACCCGAAATACTGAAATTATTAGCACTAATAGCAAAAACACTATCCGTTTTGTTTTCAGCGTCTATCACTGGATAATCTTCCCCTATAAGATGTATAGATTTTTTGACAAAGATTTGGGTTTCTTTATACAAACCTTTCTTCACTAAAATAGTGTCACCATCTTTTGCAAAAGAAACAGCATCTTTTATTGTTTTTGTTTTACAAGAAGCACATACGTTTATGGTTTTAGTTTGTGCATGAAAATTTGTTGAAAATAAGAAAAGTAATAGAAAACCATATAAGATTCTCCAACCTTGTTTTGTAGAGTCTAGGTATTCAGTCTTCTGTTTTGTAACTTCTGACGTCATTCTATTTTGAAAGTTTTGCTTTTAATTGCTCCCATGTCAATAATTCACCACCATTTTTTGCAAGCATTTCTTCAGCAGTTTTTTTTGAGCTAAAAGCAGAAAGATTTGCCCCCATGGGGCTTTTAATTTTCTCACTAATTAAATATGTAGCAGCTAATGCATCAACCAATTCACCAGGATTTGCGTAGTCTGCAACTAACAAGAAAGACATATTCTCTTCGCTATTATCTCTATTTAGTTCATTAACCATACATTCAATGGCATCAAACATAAATGCTTTTCCTTTTTTTGTTACATATTGAGCAGCATGTGTTTTATCAACAACAGTCATGTCACAAAAATGGCAATGATCATTACCATAGTTAATTTCTTTTGGTTCAACCTTACAAGAAGTGACTATGAATAGACTAAGGAGTAATGTTAATACGGTTAGTTTCGTTTTCATTAATAATTGTATTAGTAAATTGGATAACAAATATATAGTAAAACAAGCATATTCTAAGTTAAATATGCTTGTTTTAGACCTATGTAAAGTGATAATTGTATAACTTTATAAAAGCTATTTACTATTTAGCTTCTTTTTTACCGACAAAGAATGCTATAAAGGTTAACATCATTCCTGAAAACATTAACCAAGCTCCTGGCATAGGGTAGGAGTGTGCAGTGAAATTCAGAATATCTTTGGTTCCAAATAGAGGGGGTTGAAAACCCATTTTTGTCCCATCTGGATTTTTGAATTTCATTATTGCATGAGGATCTAAGGTGTGACCATAATCATATTCCCATAGATAAAAATCATACATTCCAGCAATTCCAAGAGCAGACATTAAAATAAACCATCCTAGATACCATTTATAGTTGCCTGTAAACCCTATAATGACACCTAGAAGTACCATGATTCCTATCACAACAGGAAAGACTTTGAACTCAGGAATGGTCTCAGGTATATATTGCATACCTACATAATGATTCATTAAATTGATATTCTTTATATCAAATTCATGAGTGTCAGAAAATTTATTGATATGAATATCCATTCCCAAAGGAATTGGATATTGAGGTGCCTCTAAAGTTATATTCCAAAGAGGAAATACGAATAGACCTAGTAGTAATAATGACCCGATAATCATTATGATTTTAGACTTTTTCATGATATATATTTATTTAAAATTTAAATGAAATTGATTAACAAATTTACTACTTTATATTAGTATACTAGGTGACTTACATTACACAAAAGATAATAATATCTTTTTATTATAATTGTAAAATGGGTAATCATGCTTAGATGAATTACCCATTTTTAGTATTAAAATCTAAATTTAATATTATTCTTCTTCTGCACCTGGAATATCACCATCTAATGTAAATGAGATAGGGATATCAGAACCTTTAGGAGAAACACGAATATAACCTTGCATTTCTTGGTGCAATGCAGAACAGAAATCTGTACAATAGAAAGGCCAAACTCCAATTTGTTTTGGCTCCCAAGTAAAAGTTGTTGTTCTACCTGGCATGATTAATAATTCAGATGTATTTGCACCAATCATTGAAATACCATGTGGCACATCATAATCTTGTTCTAAATTGGTTACATGAAAAAATACTTTATCACCAACCTTTACACCTTCTATATTATCAGGTGAAAAGTGAGAGCGTATCATAGACATAGATATATGCACTTCATTACCTTTACGAACAACTTTAGTTTCTGCTTCACTTTTAACAGCATAAGGGTGAGTGTTTTCATCTAGTTTATAGATTTTTGTAGTCTTTTTACCATCTTTACCCATAATTTTATCAGCCGAGATACCAGCAGCGTAATGAGGTTCTCCAATAGTTGGGAAATCTAATAATAACTCCATTTTTTCACCAGAGATATCAAACAGTTGAGCAGACTGACAAACTTCAGGTCCTGTTGGTAAATAACGGTCTTTAGTTATTTTATTCATTGCTACTAAATATTTATCATCTGGTGTTCTCGAGTTTCCTCCAGGAATCATTAAGTGACCTACAGAATAATAAACTTTATGTCTATCAAGTACTTTTAAATCTTTAACATTCCATTTTACAACTTCAGAAGAAATAAAGAAAGTAGTATATGCATTACCTCTTGTATCAAACTCTGTATGTAATGGACCTAAACCAGCACCAGGTTCAACAGAACCGTAATTAACAGCTTCAAATTTAATGATAGGAATACCATAAGCATCACCATCAAAAGCTTTATCAGCAATTGCTTTTTGTAATTTAGTAAAAGAATGTACTGTCATTGCAGCAGCTAATTTACCATTACCAATAATATATTCACCTGTAGGGTCAACATCACAACCATGAGGAGATTTTGCTGTAGGTAAAAAGAAAATAGCTCCAGGCACATCTTTTGGCTCAACAACTAAGACTTCTTTTTTCATTACAGAAGTAGCCGTATGTGAATTGTCATCCCATGTATTATGGGCATAATTTGCAGGTACTTTTTTACCACCACCATTAGCTACATACTCTTCAATTTTTTTCCAGTTAATTGCAGCAATAAAATCTTTATCATTACGAGAAGCATTATTTTCTAATAATGAGTTTGCTTCTTCAGTATTATACGTAGAGAAGAAGAACCATCCATGAGACTTACCACGACCAGGATGAGATAAATCATAATTAAAACCAGGCATTTTAATTTGGAATGCAATATTCATTTCACCAGATTCTGGATCAATTTTCAAAAATGATAAAGCACCACTAAAGTTACCTTTCATATCTTTAATAGACATGTCTCTTTGAGGAAACGGCACAGAAAAACGAGTTCCTGCAACTACATACTCAGAATTTTCAGTAACAAAAGAAGAGGAATGGTTACCAGCTGAGTTAGGGATTTCAATAATTTCTTCTGTTTCAAACGTTTTTAAAGAAATTCTTGCAATACGTGGTGTATTGTTTTCATTGATAAATATCCAGCGACCATCTACAGAGCCTTCAGTTTGAGAAATATCAGGGTGATGAGAATCTCCCCAAGGCACAAAACCATGAGAAGTCATTAGCATAGGTTTAGTTTCTTCACTATAACCATATCCTTTTTCAGGATCTTGTGAAAATACAGGGATAACTCTAAATAATCTACCAGAAGGTAAACCATATACAGCTAATTGCCCACTAAACCCACCAGAGATAAATGCATAGTGAGAGTCGAGCTCGCCTGGAGCTACATATACCTTTTCAGCAGCATTACCAGCCAAAGCACCTTTGTTACTTTTACTACCTTTCTTTTCTGATGGAGCACAGCTTACCATAAATACGGCAGAAAGTGCAAATAGAAAAATTGATTTAATAAATGTTTTCATTTTGATTTATAATTGTTGATTAATAATTGTTGATTTTTATTGTTATTTATCTTTTAATCTAAAATATTCTAAAATTGCTCTGGCATCATCTTCAGCCAAACTCTGATTAGACATTGGACTAAGGTATTCGGTTAACAATGCTTTAGCTACAGGATCCTTTTCTACCATAACTTCAGGGTTTAACATCATATTCATAATCCATTCTGGAGAACGTCTTTTTGTAACACCTTTTAAAGGAGGACCTACAACTTTTTTCTTAAATTTATGACAAGTTGTACAATTGGTTTTATAAAGTTCTTTGCCTTTTTCAGCTAATTTTTCGTCAATTGCATCTAGTGTCAGATTTTTAACAGGACCGACTCCTTTATTGTCTAGTGTTGGAGCAGTTAAATCTATTTTTTCAGAAGTTGTTGTAACTTCCTCTTTAGCTGGTTCCTCTTTAGCTGGTACATCTTCTTTCTTTTTTCCATCTCCACAACTTGTAAATATGAATGTTGAGGCAATTAATAGTGCAAAAATTTTAATTTTCATTTTGATTAAATATTTTAATTATTTTAGCGTAAAAATACTATAAAAAGGCTTTAACATCCTTCTTATTTTATTGTTTTTTTTAAACATTTATTTATCAGTAGGGACTAATACATCTCCAACAACATGAATCCACCCATTACTCACTTTTACTGACATTAAGATTTCTGTACCTCCAACAAATATTTTACCATCTTTATTTTCTACGGTTACAGATTTTCCAGAAGCCATATATAATTTACGTCCTTTTTTAGCTTCTTTTTTTAATTTTTTGATAGGAAAGTTTGAAGGAGCAACATGATGTATTAAAACATTTGCCAAAGCCTCTTTATTTTCGGGTTTCAATAATTCGTCAACGGTGTCTTGAATTTTAGCAAAAGCACTGTTAACAGGAGCAAATACGGTTAATGGCCCAGCATTTACTAAAGCATCTTCAACACCTGCTGCTTTAACCGCTGCAACCAAAGTCGAAAAAGGCATATTACCTTCTTTATCTTTATAAGTCATTGCAACTTGTAGTACATTAGCATCTTCACCATCGCCTTGTGCTACTCCAGATTGACCTTGACCATCAGTCTTTGTTGCTGTAGCTACTTCAGTTTTCGTTTCTGTTTCAGTGTTTGTCTCTGTTGTTGCCTTTTGATCATTCTTACATGCAATGAATAAAGACAAAGACAATAAGATAAGGATAAATTGTTTTGATTTCATTTTATTGATTTTTGGATTATTATTGTATTTTTGGTTTAATTTTTCACAAAGTTAAACGTTTTATAAAGTATAAACATGACATTTGTCATGAAAAAAGATATATTTATCTTTTAAATATTAACAATTATGCTATCAAAGTCTAGTACGTATGCCATAAGAGCGGTTTTATATTTATCACTCCATTCTAGTAAATCAAAAAAATATAGCCCTATAAGTATTGCTGAAGCTATTGATGTACCAGCACCATTCTTAGCAAAAACACTACAGATATTGACAAAAAGAGCGTTGGTTTCTTCTGTGAAAGGTAGAAATGGAGGGTTTTATTTGACTGAAGAAAATACTATGAATTCATTAATCACTATAGTTGAGAGTATTGATGGTTTGAGTAAGTTTTATGAATGCATGTTGGGTTTACCTGTATGTGGAGATGAAAACCCTTGTCCTATTCACCATGCAGTTTCTCCTGTTAAAAAACAATTGATTGAGCAGTTAACATTAAAAACAATTAAAGATTTAACAGACGAAGTAAGAAATGGAGAAACCCACATTTTTTTGTAAAAAGATAAAACCTAAAAGTTTTACTCAAAAATTTAAACCTGCTTCTATATAATTTGGTTTTGGTATTTTAAATTATACCGTCATAGAAAACAGCCTAGTATCTGGTTTTTTTTCTACCAAGCGTAAATCAAATGCCATACATACATTTCTTACAAAGGCTCTAGCCTCTTTAGGAATACTAATTTCCGTGTCAGTAATTAGAAGCAAGCCATCCTTTTCTAATTCCTTTAAACGCTCTAAGGTTTGAGTAAGTTCAGTAAATTTTAGTTGATCATCTTTCCAAGAAGTTTTAAAATGGCACATTAAATTTAAGATATGTCTTCTTATAATTAAATCTTTTTCAGTTAATAAATGCCCTTTGAAAATTGGTAATTCATTATTATTTACACGTTTCTGATAATCTTTTAAAGATTTTTCGTTTTGTGCAAAGCTATACCAAGAATCACTTATGGCCGACATACCTAAGCCAATCATCAATTGTGTATCATTAGTAGTGTAACCCATGAAATTTCGATGTAGATTTAAATTTTCAAAAGCTTTATATAATGAATCTGTTGGTAGAGAAAAATGATCCATTCCTGTTTCTACATAGCCTGAATCTATAAGTAATTGTTTTCCTAACTCATATAATTCTCTTTTTGAGCTATCTTTAGGTAAATCATTTTCATCAAAACCTCTTTGCCCGACACCTTTAATCCATGGAACATGTGCATAACTGTAAAATGCAATCCGTTCTGGTTTTAATTCAACCGTTTTTTTAATGGTATCAATGATATCATTTACGGTTTGAAAAGGTAATCCGAAAATTAAATCATGACTTATTGAGTTGTAACCAATGTCTCTTGCCCAGTCAGTTACGTTCTTCACATTTTTAAATGGTTGAATTCTATTGATAGCTTTTTGTACTTTTATAGCATAGTCTTGAACTCCATAACTCACTCTTGTAAAGCCTAAATCATATAATGTTTGTAGATGTTCTTTAGTGGTATTATTAGGGTGACCTTCAAAACTAAATTCGTAATCTTTATGTAAATCAACAGTATTTAAAATACCATTAAGTAATTTAGAAAGGTTTGTTATATTGAAATACGTTGGTGTACCACCACCCAAATGTAATTCTCTTAATATAGGTTTTTTTGAGAATGAATTTAAATACATTCCCCATTCCTTCAAGAGGGTCTTGATATATGGTAACTCTAATTCATGGCGTTTGGTGATTTGTTTATGGCAAGCACAAAACGTACACAGGCTTTCACAAAAGGGTAGGTGAATGTATATACTTATACCTTTAGTATCATTACTTTCAGTAATTGATAGCTGTAAAGATTTGATCCAGTCATTAGCACTTATACCTTCTTTATCCCAAAATGGAACTGTCGGATAACTAGTGTAACGAGGACCTGGAACGTTATATTTTTGAATTAATGTACTTTCTGACATAAAAAATAGTTGTAGGCAAAAGTAGTAAAGTTATAACTATAACTGAATGATATTTGTCATTAAGATTATTAGCTGTATTTAGTATATTTGGGTATCGTAATTGTCTAATTATGAAAAACATTCTTTTATTAACCGATTTTTCAGAGAAAGCACAAAATGCTATAGATTATGCATTGCAATTTTTTAGTAGCAACAAATGTAATTTTTTTATACTTATTGTTCAGAAAGTTTCTGGCTATACCACAAGTAATTTAATGACATCTTTAACAACATCATCTGTATATAATTCTATTATTAAAAAACCTAAAGAAGTTTTATCAGAAATGGTTAACGGTTTTGAAAAAACATATAAGGATGAAGCATATTCTTTTGATGGAATTTGTGACTATGATTCTTTTTTAAATTCAGTAAATCAGGTTGTTATATCTAAGAATATTGATTTGATTGTAATGGGAACTAACGGAGCTAGTGGAACTAAAGAAGTGATTTTTGGAAGTAATACATTGAGTGTTATTAGAAATGTTGATTGCCCTGTATTGGTAATACCAGAAAATTATAAATATAAAACTATTAATTCTATTGTTTTTGCTGTAAATGCAGATGTTAAGCTTAATAAAAAGTTTTTAAAACCACTTATGCTTATTATTTCTAAGTTTAATTCAGAACTAAATATTCTCACATTTGAAAATGAGGAAGATATTTATTCTTCTAAAGAAAAAAAGATTGATATGGATGATTTTTTTAAAGGAATTAGTCATAGCTTTTATGAAATAGAAAATGTACCTATAGATATCGCTATTGATAGTTTTGTTCAAATAAAACATGTAGATTTAATGGCTACAATCATAAGTAAAGAATCTTTTTTTAAACGTTTAATTTCAGGCTCTACAACCGATGAGATTATATATAATAGTAGAGTACCTTTACTGATAATGCATCCTTAAGGTTATTTTTATAATGTTAAAGTAATATTTTTTGTTCCTTTTTTCGCATAATATCTTCAACAATTTTAAAAATATTTCTTTTTAGTTTTTTATATTTTTTTGAATAGATAAAGATTTCTCTTTCAAATTTTTTATGAGTTTCTATAAAGTTTGTTTTGTTAGAAAATTGTTTAGTTTCGATTAAGTTATATAGTGTTCTTTCGTGGTGTTTAATTTCCTTAAATAGAATATTTCCTATCTTTTTTTCATCATCTATTTTTTTTACTAAAGTATCTATTTTTTTACGCATACCAGTACTTAAAAAGTCAATATAATTTGAGCTTAATAAATGATTTAAAAAACGTATTTCATCTTTAATAAAACTAATTTCTGATAACCATAGCTTAGAATCATTATGTATTTCATCAGTACTTGGTAATTTACCAACCCAATCTTTTTTAATTTTCATTATTTCTGTTTTTTAGTTTAGAAAAAACAGGAAGCAAACTATAAATACTTCCTGCTTACAATATTAATTAACTTCTATTACTTTTTCTGGTAATACTTTTGCTACTTCTTTTTTCAATAAGCTAAGCTTTAATATTCCATTTTTGTATTTGGCTTTTACCTCTTCATTTTGATTTATATTTTCTGGCAATCTTAAAGATCTTTTAAATGAATTGTAACTAAACTCTTTGTGTAGATAACCATCTTCTATTTCTTTTTCTTCTTTTTTACTGCTTTCAGCAGAAATATGAAGTCCATTATTATCTATAATTACATTAAAATCATCTTTTAAAAATCCTGGTGCAGCAAGTTCAATTTCAAAGTCATCATCATTTTCTTTAACGTTCATTGCAGGCATTAAACTATCTTTTGCAAAGAAATCGTTATTAAAAAAATCATCTGTATTTAAAAAGTTAGTAAATACAGAGTTGTTCCAAGGAAACCGGTCGTTAAATTTAATTAGAGACATAGCATTTAGTTTTAAAGTTAATAATTCATTTTAATTATGCCTTAAAGTTAAATACTAAACATCAAAAACCAAATGATATATATCAGCTCGATATTGCCTGTATGTCACTGATTTAATTTGATGTATGATGGATGTCATGTCGTAAAACATTATTAAATCATATATTTATATCATTAATATTTAAATAAATATAATTATGAAAAACCTAGTAGTTTTAGTCAGTTTTCTTTTCGTTTATTCTTTTGGGTATAGTCAAATTTTGAGTGATGTAGATTATGTTGCTCCATTTCACGATGGCTTAGCAGCAGTTAAGAAAAGTAATCAATGGGCATTTATTAATGAAGATGGTGAAAAAGTAATTGATTTTAGAAATGATATAGTTATGACTTCTAATAAAGATTATTCAGATGCATATCCATTATTTAATGATGATAGGTGTTTAATTAGAAGGTTGGTTAAAGGGGTTTATTATTATGGTTATATTAATAGTTTAGGTGAAGAAATTATCAAACCCCAATATTTAAATGCTACAAAATTTAAAAATGGACATGCTATAATAATAAAGTTTGCTAAAAATGTTATGGGTAATAATGGAGTGTTAGGTAAACAAGTGGTTACTTATAAGTTGGAAGAGTATGTTATAGATATATCAGGATCTTTAATTAAATATTTAGATAATGCTAGAAATAGTCTTCCATCTAAAATAAAAAATAATACACCTCCTAGTTTTTATTCTAAATTTATAACAGCTCGTTTAATAGCTGTAAAGACTAAAAATAATAAATGGAATATTTATAAATTTTAAGCTAAAAATAAGATGCTATGATCCTAAATTTTAATCAATTTGCAGTTGAAGGAAATATATTTCTAAAAGATTATACAAAACAATTAAACCTTGACGGAGATACAGCTAAGGCTGGACGTATTTTATCTTCAATTTTGCATGGATTGCGAGAAGTAATACCAATGGAAGAGTCATTACAACTTATAGCTCAATTCCCCATGTTTTTAAAAGCAGTATATGTAAATGGGTGGTCAAGTCGTAAAAAGAATAAAATTAGAAACATGACTGAACTTATTGATCAAATACGAGAATTTGACGGGGCAACTTCATTATATGATTTTGAATCTGATGAAATTGCAGAAAATTATATTATTGCTACATTTATTGCATTAAGAAAATACATTTCCTTAGGTGAATTAGAAGATATTAGAGCGGGACTTCCAAAAGATTTAAAATCTATGGTCTACCATAATATTATGTTTTAAAATTAAAAAGTTCTTCTTTTATTATAAATATGGCTTTAATTCATTTTTTCGTTTTTCAATCTGTTTTTCCAGATATCTAATAGTCTTCTTGTTACAAACTCAAAAACCATCTTTATTTGAAGATACATGAATTCTAGGATCGAGAAGATTTAATTGAACATCATAAATTTTTTATTTTCCTGATGATAATTATTAGTTGAAGGAAGAAAGGGAGTTTTTTTATGAAAGATATAGTGCCAAAATAGAAACAGGAATACTTCACGTATCCCTGTTTCAATTTGGAGATTTCAATTTTATAATTTTAACTATAGAATAAACCTTGAAGTATTTACTTGTTATGGTATCATCAAGAATTAACCTGAATAAATTATAATATTAAAAAACTTCCAATTGGATAAATACCAACAAAGGTAAAAATCTCTTTCTATATTTCACAGCAGTTAGTTTTAAATAGAAACAGGAAGCCGAAACTTCCTGTTTCCTGAAGAGTTTAAGATGGCTTCCTTAGCTTATCAAATAATCTTTTATACTATTCTATTGCTAAAATCATACTAAAATTATTCAGAGCTAACTAACGTCTTAAAACTCTCCTTAGTTTATACCATTTTGCAACGGTAAGAACCTGTACTTTAAATAGAAACAGGAAGTCGAAACCTCCTGTTTCCTGAAGAGGTAAAATTTGTTTATTAACTTTTAGATAATTTTTCACACTATTCTATTGCTAAAATCGTACTAAAACTATGTATAGCTAATCAACGCCTTAAAACTCTCCTTAG